>Ga0326728_10005620_pt1 | contig 34842 bp, 23 predicted proteins | sample MB3enrmetagenome_FD_207602 | JGI IMG/M metagenome (GOLD analysis project Ga0326728, IMG submission 207602) | Lab enriched peat soil microbial communities from McLean, Ithaca, NY, United States - MB31MN | ecosystem: Environmental > Terrestrial > Soil > Wetlands > Peat | place: USA: New York...
AGGTGAACAGGGCTTCCTCGCGTTGGTGAGGTGCTGGCATGGGCGATCCGGTATTGTTCATTCAATGATACATGCGCAATCGGGCGGGAGAAAGTATGAATCAATAACTTATCATCTTCTCACCGGCTGGTGGCCACGGATGCCTGCGGTGCGCCGAGGGGCTGCTCCAGGCAGGCGAGCAGTTGCTGCAGATTCACCGGCTCGTCGTCCACTACCAGGATGCGTTTCTTTTCGTTGTTCATACAGCTCCTTCGTTGGCGGTCCTTGGCGCCACTGAAAATTACCCGCCCGGGACTCATCACGGGTATGAAGATAAAGCGGGCACGAGGTTGTTCGCCACCGGCGAACCCAGGCCGGTCACGAAATCGTAACCCGCAAGCGACACATCATCCGCATCGCCGCCATCGCTCCCCGAAATGATGTCATTCAGATAGGCGGCGGTTATGTAGGGCGGCATCGTGCTCGTCGCGGCGATTGAATAGAGGGCGGAATTGGCGGTGGTCAAAGTGCCGGAGGCGCGCGCCGAATTGGACAACGCAATCAAGGCCGGAGATATCCGGGGACGAGCGGTCCGCCCACCGGCACATCTTGTGCCGCGCTCGTTCGTGTCAGAAGCGCCGCAGCCACGCAAGCTAGCGGAGTGAAGGTGTCAATTGTTTTCATAATTCTCGCATTGTCATTTTTGTTTTTACTTTCCGCTGACGGAAACCAACACACGTTGGATTCCACCTACACATGCGATGTGGCAGGGGAAATTCCCTCATCAAAGTGGTGAGGGTGCGCAAAAACCAGCGGGGCTCCGGTGGGGCGAGGCTGCGAGCTGCGACTTGGGGGGGAGGCTCCTGCCGAACCCTGGTTTCCTCCAGTTTGCGTCGCTCTGCGAAAGCCGGAAACACACAGGTCAGCGCTCGGCGGGGCTCTCGCCCCACCAGCTTAGGTCGCCGGTGGCCGGCGCGGCAACGGTTTATACCGATGGGTTGAGGTCACTTTTGATTTCTCGGACCAGCCAGGCCCGGGCGAAAGTCCAGGTCCGCTCGGCGGTGGCGACCGACACCCCGATTTGCTCCGCCGCTTGCTCCTGGGTCAGCCCAGTGAAGAAACAAAGCTTCACCAGTTCTGCCGCCCGGGGATTTACCCCCGCCAGCTTGTCGAGAGCCTCATCCATGGCCAGGAGTTTGTCGTCGGGCATCGGGCTGGCTAGTTCAACCTCAGCGATATCCACACGTTGCAGTTCGCCGCCATGCCGGAGGCTCCTTTTGCGACGCGCATTCTCCACCAGAATTCGGCGCATGGCCTCAGCCGCGGCGCTGAAGAAATGGCGGCGTCCCTGCCATTGCGGTTGACCCGCCGATGTAACCCGCAGCCAGGCCTCGTGGACCAGGGCCGTGGCCTGCAGGGTTTGACCGGGCCGTTCCTGGGCGAGGCGCGCCGCAGCCACGCGGCGCAGTTCTTCATAGACCAAGGGAAGCAGCTCCTCGGCCTTTGCCTCGCCGTTTTCGAGGGCGTCCAGGATTTGGGTGATTTCAGCCATAACAACAACCCGTGAATACTCCAGCTCCTTGCCCTGGGCCAACGCAGCCCACGGCACATAATGCTGATGATGATTCTAGCTTACACCAAGCTCCAAGAGAGTCAAGCGGCAGCGCTGGCGTTGGGGTGTATCCGCCACTCTCCCAGGCCGGCGCGGACATTCTTGTCCGCAGCAACGGTCGCTGGGTAAAATGGCTGATAACTAGCCAGAGCTTGTTGCCGTTCGGAGGTTACTGCGGACAGGAATGTCCGCGCTCCGATGTGGTACCTTCGGCATCCCTCTGCGTTGACTCAGGCTTCGCGGAGGCTTATCCCAGGGGATGTGCAGAGCTTCCTCCACAGACCGGGTTAAGAAATCAACCGAAGCATGAGCATCCTGGCGATCAACAGCGGGTCCAGCAGCCTGAAGTTCGGCCTGTTCGATGCCGGTACTCTTGAGCCGCTGGTGGAGGGCGACATTGATTGGGCGCAAGGCGACCGGGGGCAGGCGAAATTCACCCTGCGGCCTCAGACGGGCGGCCAGATGACTTCACTGTTGTCGGTGCCTGATGACTTTGCCGCCGCCCAGTGCGCAGTCAACGCGATCCTGAACTCTGGGCCTCCTGGCGGAAACGGCAGGGTCAAGGTCACGGTGGTGGGCCACCGGGTGGTCCATGGTGGAGCGGAGTTTCGAGACAGTGTGCTGATTGACGACAGGGTGAAGGGGGGCATCGCCGGCCTGAACAAGTTGGCTCCCCTGCACAATCCTCCCCTCTTGAAAGCGATTGAAGCGGTCGAAAAGTCGTTGCCGGGCGTGCCTCAGGTGGCAGTCTTTGACACTGCTTTCTTTGCGCACCTGCCGCCCAAGGCCTTCCTGTATGCTCTTCCTTACGAGTACTACGAGCGTTGGGGCATCCGCCGGTTTGGTTTCCATGGCCTGAGCCACGGCTATTGCGTCGGCCGCGCAGCCGAACTGGTGGGACGGCCACTGTCCGAGTTGCGCGTGATAAGTTGTCACTTGGGCGGTGGTTGCTCCGCGGCGGCGGTCCGGGGCGGCGAGGCTATTGCCACTACGCTCGGCTTCAGCCCGCTGGAGGGCTTGATGATGGGAACGCGCCCGGGGTCGGTGGACCCGGGCATTCTGCTGCACCTGCAACGGGAGCATGGGTTGACGGTTGAGGAACTGGACCGTGCGCTCAATTACTCCTCCGGACTTCTGGGCATCTCAGGCGTGTCTTCCGACCTCGCGCAGATCGAGACCGCCGCCGCCCAGGGAAATGAACGGGCGCGTTTGGCCTTCGACATGTTCGCCGACCGGGTCCGGGCCGCAGTAGGCGCGCTGGCAGCAACGATGGGAGGCGTGGATGCGCTAACCTTTACGGACCGGATTGGAGAGCATTCCGCTGCTTTGCGGGCCGCAGCCTGCGAGGGATTGAGCTTCATGGGCCTGTGTCTCGATCCTGAGCGGAATGCCGACCCCAAGCCCGATACGGATGTGGCCAGGCCGGATTCGGCTGCGCGCGTCTTCGTCATCCACACGCAGGAGGAACTGATGGTTGCCCGCGAAGCTCGCCGGGTTATGGCGGCACAAGCCCAGTCTCTCCAGTCGCGGTAATGAACCACGGCTGTTTTCGGGGCGGATTCCATCCTTGTGCCTGGCGGGCGTTCCCGTTAATCTCTATCATTCTCACACTTTATGAATGTAGTTTGTGCGACTTACCAGCCTTCTCGGAGTAGCGGACCTTTCAAAAGGCGAACTCAGATTGGTTGGAGTATTAACTCTGCGGTGAAGGGGATTGTGAGTTGGAAGTCTTTTTGCTCTTTAGGTTTTGCCGCCGCGGCGGTCTTTGTCTTTTGTGGAATGGCCCAGTTTTCTTTTGGCGAACAGCCGTCTTCCACAAAGCCGGAAACCGCGGCAAAGTCGCACTCGACGACCAACAAGCCGCCGCAACCGGCGCTGGTTTGGGCGCAGCTTCCCACAACGCTGAAGTTCAGCCATGCCACCCATGTGGACCTGCTCACATGTTCCGAATGCCACGTGCTGAAACAGAAGAATCCTTATCCGGCGATGAGCAAATGCGATGAGTGCCACGAGGAGGTCAAAGCCAAGGAAGGGTCGAAGGAATGCCTGATGTGCCATACCAGCAATGATGATTACACGGCAGTTTACCCCAAAGATGGCCGGAACCCTAACCCGTGCCAACCAGGATACTGGGGAGTGAATTCGAAGCTTCCCGGGGTGATTCGGCAGAACTTCGATCATCTTAAGCACTTCGACAACCAAAAGCCCCTGCTCGAAAAGGCTTTGAAAAAGGAGAAAGACGCCGCCAAGCGAGCCAGCCTGGAAAAGGAGTTGAAGAATTTTCCTGAGTCGGAATGCACTTTCTGCCATCCCCAAATTAGAGAGAGCAAGAAGGCCAGCGATGATAACTTCCCAAGGCGGAGCGACTGTGGCCGGTGTCACGAAGTTTACGGGCCGAGCTACGATCCCAATGATGTGAACGGGATCGGTGGCCAGATAGCGCGCCAATCCGCCCGTCACTGCGCGGTGTGCCACAAGGGCGCCCGTCCCGCCTGGGACGATTGGAATGGGCGATGGGTTTACCCCGACGGAACTCCGATCAAGTGTGAATCGGCGAAGTAGGGACCGGTCGAGGTAGGGACACCCATTGCTCGTTGTCCCCCTTACCGCTTTGGCGGTGCGGCCTCGCGCACGACGGCGCCCAAGTCGGGGCTCAGGACCAGCACCGCGAGACGCTCGGCGTTATCAAGTTCGTTGGTGTTAAGGGAGGCATAGTCGAAGCGTCCGCGCAAGTCGGTATAGCCGTCCTTGAAGAATTTCACCTCGCCGCCCTTGGTCTTCATATAAACTTTGACGTAAGCGCCGGGCACTGGTTTGCGCGTTTGGGCGTGCGTGACCGCGAGCTGCCCGTAGGCCTCGATCAACTGCACCTTGAGCGTATTGGCATAGTAAGCCTGGGTCTTGCGGAGGCCCGCGGCCAAGGCTTCGACCATCACGTTCCGGGCGTGGAACTCATTCGGGAGGTCAACCGCAAGCATTTCCTTGCCCGCCGGGAGCTCCACGGACTGGGTCAGGACGGGCCGGATAAAGGAGAACTGGGCGGCGCCATCCTGGAGGAAAGGACTGCGGGAGAATAACAGCTCAATGTCCATCGGGTAGAAGTTGAGCGTGCAGCCCTTGAGGTTGCGATAATCGAGGCGAATGCGGCCCGCCTCCACCTGCATTTCCAAGGACGGCTCAGTCGCGGCAAGAACTCCCTGGGTCTGGTCGCGGCTTTCCTTGTCGGCTGCGGCGGGCGTGCCGCCGGAGAGTTCGTCGAGTTGGGTCAGGAGTTGCGCGAATCGGTTCCGCCAGCGGCTCACCCCTTCATCCGCGTGTGCTTTAGCCAGTTTGCGGGCGCCTTCGACGTCGCCGCGGTAGAGGGCGAGATAGGCCTCGAGGTAATCGCATTGCAGTTGCTCGGGCACCGCCTTGCGGTTGACGCGCCCGAACCAGTCGAGGGCCTCCTCGAGACGATCCTGCAGCGTCAGGTAGTAGGCGACAGCCAACTTATCAACGTCAGTGAGTGTGGGTTTGTAGCTGAGGACCTTCATGAGGCGCTGGTATTGCTCGCGGAACCGGTTGTTCAGGATTTTGCGGTGGGCGCCGACCTGATGGGCGCGCGGATTGACCAGCGGGGCATATTCCAGGTGCTGGTAGGCCAGCCGCTCGACCGGGTCGAGGACCAGCAGCGGCGACACCAGGTAGAGGCCACAGCGGTCGGCGAACGGCGAGTGTCGCAGGAAGGCACGAATCGTCTCCGGGTCGTTGTGCAGGAGACCATAGGACCAGAGCGTTTGCTGCCAGACGTGCCGGGTTTCCAGGAGCGAGGTGGCCTGTTTGAACCAAGCCTGGTCCTTCATGCGCCAGGCGATCTCGTTGAGGTCCAAGCGGTGGAGGTTGGCCTGGCCGAGGAACGTGAGGACTTCCTCCGGGGCGCCGTTTTGGGATAGCCAGGCCCAGGACGTCTTATCAATGCGGGTCAGCCGCTCGACGACGTTGAACGTGAATGGGGCGGCAGCGGCGACCACTTTGTCGTTGCGCGCCACGGTCACCGGGTAATGCCGATATTTGCCGGTCGCCGGGAAGTAGAAATAGTACTCCAGCTTCTGCGCGGTATAGGGCTCGAGCACCACGTACACGCCGCGGGTGTAAAAGCCGCCGCCCACGGGCAGCGCGCCGATGGGGATCTGCAACAGCACTTGCAGCTTCTGGCGCTGACCGCTGGGGTTCGTCAGAACCACCTCCCCGCCATAGACGACGTGCGGCAGGAATTCCTCGGTGACGTATTGGTCGAACTGCTCGTTGTTCTCATGGCGGTAACGGTCATCGGCGCGGAAGAAATGCTGCGCGACCAACATGCCGCCCGGATCATCCGCCTTGGGCGCCTCGCGGATTTCGCGGTGGAAGATGATCAGGGGTGAGCCGGCCCGCAGGCTGTATTTCAGGCCGTCGAGCTTTTCCTCGTGCGCGCCAGCTTTGAACGGCAGGTCGAGCACGGCCAGGGCGAGCATCATCTCCGTGAAGTTCCGTGTGGCCTGGGTGAAGGACTTCGACAAGAACGGCGACTGGCCGTCGTGCCGGGCATAGTCGGCCCAGAAGTCGTTCACGGTAACCAGGTCGGCGAGCTGCTGCTCAATCGGCAGGTCGTAGTAGTTGTTCTCGGCCCACTCCTTAGTGCGATCCAGCTTCTGAAAGAAACGGCGCTCCAGGTTGCGGTTCTTGCCTTCGGCAGCAAAGAAGTCCACAGCCGGCTCCTCGGCGAGTCGCGCGGATGCGGCGCCCCCCAAGGCCCGTTGCCGAAGCCCGAGTTGGACCGGCGCCCTGGCAGCGGTCTTGACCAGGCCTGCCGCCAGTTCGCTCTGGTCGGCCAGCACTAACTCGCTCGCCGCAGCCGTTGCCGGCGCCGGCGCCGCCGGAGCGATGGTCGAGGCCGGGCGGTTCGCCACGCGTCCGAACAGGACGGCTTTCTCCTTTTCATCCTTGTCCCTCCTCAGGTCCTCAACGAGCCGGCGCACGCCGCCTTCCGTTTCCACCGCGCCGATCTGAATCGCGGTATCGAAGCGGTGGTTGAAGTCTTCGAAGTTCGGCGGGATCAGGTCGTCGAGGTCGCGCACGTCGCGGCTGATGGATTCCCGCTGGTCGGCGAGGCGCCTGGCAAGGAGGATTCTCTCGAGTATGTTGAGCCGGTTGAAACGCCACGGTTCGAGGTAGTCCCTGAGGTCGTCGCCGAGCAGCCAGTGATCCATGAAGGTTTTGTCCTTCTTGTTCTTGAGGTAAGGCGCGATGACGGTCCGGAAGAACTCGGGGTCCTTGTGGTAGAGGAAGAAGCTCAGTTCGTGGCAGGCGTACTTGGAGTACTGGCGCAGCTTCTGCGGCTGGTCCAGGTCGGGCCAGTTAATGTCGAAGGAGAACTCTTCCAGGGTCGGGTTGCGGCCGAGCGTGGCCAGCAGGCGATAGGCCTTGGCCACGGTGTCGCAGGTCTCAAAGCGGGCGGTTGTCACGTCAGCGATCTCCATGCTGTTTGAGGCTGTGACGGCGGTGATAAGCTTCTGCTCGGAATAGGTTTTGGCCGGGTCCAGGCCGGCAGCGAGCCGAAGCTCGCGGGTCTCAACGGGTGTGTCTTCGAGGGCGACGTTTTTCAGAACGGTGCTCAGCGGGTCCACGGCTAGAATGCGCAACTGCGGCTTGCCCTTCAGCTCGGCCCGTGGGATGCGGATGCGGCCCTCCTGGTCGGGCACCAGGTTCAACAGGACAACCGAGGGCTGTTTCAGAAAATCGAGCGAGGCATAGCCTTCAGGCGGTTCGGGGGCGGCAGAGGCGGCCGCCGCGCCGGGTAGCGCCACTGCCGCCGCCGGAGCCTGGGCTCCGCCATAGGCCTTGCCCTGCTCGATCACTTCCGCCTGGGTCTCGGTGTCGCGCAGGGCCCAGGGATTCAGCAGGGCGCCGGGCCGCTCGAGCATGTTGCCGGGGAACTTCCTGGCCGACTGGCGATCAATGATGTAGCGGTACTCGTCGCCGATGTCGCGACCAGACTCGTAAAACGTCGGGGCAGGCTGCCACTGCTGCTGCTGCAAGGCCGCCGCGCCGGTGAAGCCCAGTTTCGCGAAGACGTCGTAGGCCGGCAGGTAGCGGGTCGCGAAAACGTGGACGCGGGTAAAGGGCGTGGAATTCGCCAAACGAATTTCCACCGCCTGCGTCCCGGGCTCGACCGCGGCCACCTGCAAGGGCGCCAGGCGTGGGCGCTCCAACGCGCGCCGCGCCGAAAATGTAAAGCCATCCCGGTCTTCGCCCTGCGTCACCGCAACGGCGATCTCCCGGGCCTCGGGCTTGAGGTAGAGGGAGTAGTCGCCGGCGGGCAGGTTCCGCAGTTCGAGGAAGCCGCCTTCGACGGCGAGGGACTCATGCCAGTCTTTGACAAACTGACCGCCGCGGACCTCGAGCAGCGAAACCTGGCGGAGCGGTTCGGGGCCGTCGAATACCAGCGGCATGCGCAGAGTCTCGCCGGCACGGCCATGCAGCGCGACCGGGTAAGCGCAGGCGCCGCGTGCCGTGAGCCATTGGTGCTCCCCGCCTGCCGGCTCCTTCACGCGGAACCAATCGAGGCCCGCCAGTTCGCCCAGCCAGGCGCGACCCTGGGCGTCCGTCTGCAGGGTGGCATGGACCTCGGGGCGGAATTGACGGTGTTTGAAAGCGCACGCCAGCGGTTCGCCGGGAAGCGGCTCGCCGTTCTTGCCGCGCAGCTCGACGATGTAGCCCGCGCCGGTGTAACTGACATGCAGGTCCTGAACCGCCTGGCTGCGGTCTATGCCATTGAGCGTGAAGGTCGTGCTGCCGGCCAGGTCTTGCTTCTTGTTCTGACTGACATTTTGGATACGCGCCTTGAGCGTCACCGTGAGGCTCACGGTGCTCTCCGGAACGAGAATCTCGCGGACGGTTTCGGCGTCTTCGCGCAATTCCAGGCCGGGAATTTCCTTTTCGGTCGAGATGCCCTGGAGGTCAACGGATTGAATCACCAAGCGAGGCTCCTCAAGCAGCTTGAGGCTGGTGGGGCGGCCGTTCACGCGGAGGACCGGCCGGACCGCCACCTGCGCCTTCTCCCGGCGGAGCAGCGACTCGCGGTCCACGTAGATGCCCGCGTTCAGCTCATAATTCTCGGCGAGGTGGTCGAACCGCGCGATGGAGGCGAAGCCACCGTGCTGGACGATGATCGTCTCGGGCTGTGGCTGGGTGCTGAACGGGACCAGGATCCGGCCATCCGAACCGGGCACAAACTCACGTCCGCCCAGCCAACCCCGAGCGTCGGGCAGCCGCCGGCCCGCTTCGTCGAGGACGGTGAACGCGTGGCCGGCGGGGGTGATTTCCTGGAGGACGCCCAGCCGCCCCTTCTGTACCAGGGCGCGGCTGCTTTTGCCGTTGCCGATGAGTTCGACGACGTAGGCGCCACGGCTTTTGAGTTCCGGGAACTCGAAAGTGCGGGCGACACGGCGCTCGGGCGTCTCCTGGTATTGAACACGGCGCTCGGAGGAGGCAACCAGTCCGTCGAGGTTCAGGGCCAGGTTCAAGGGCTGGCCGGTTTCACGGTAATAATTGAAGGTATTGATTTCATAGACCTTCACGAGGAGGGTGGGCACGTTCTTGACGAAGGCGGTGAGTTTCACGACGGCGTCGGCGCTGATGAGGTCGGGATTATCAGGAGCAAAATCAATGTCCACCCGCTCTTTGAGGCGGCGGTACTCGTCGGGCGAGAGCAGTGGCGCCCACTGCTGCGGATCGCCTATGGCGTTGACGATCTTCGACTCGGCGAAGAGGCGTTTGAGGAAGTCGTCGCGGAGCCAGGGGCGGTACTCGTCGTAGTTTGCGGCCTCGCGGAGGAAGTTCAGCAAATACTCGCGGACCAGCGGTTCCTCGTTGCCGATCGGGAGGCAGGACACGAGCCCAAACCCCTGGTCGAGTTGGGCCATATAATCGCCCCGCGGAAGCTGCTGGCGGATCTCGTCAGGCAGGTAGGGAACATTGCGCGGCAGCTTCACGTATTCGAGGAAACGGTCGTGGCTGAACACGCCCTGCTTCTGATCGTAGCGGAGGCGGTGGTAGAGGACGTGGGCCTTGAGGGAGTTGTGAACGGGATCGAGCGTTTGGACAAACGCCCAGAGCCGGTCAAGGTAGGCCTCGAGGGCGGCGGAGTCGGTTTGCAGGTCCACTTCGTCCTCGGGGGCCAGCCGGGCGAGGTAGGTGTCGCGGAAGGCGACCTGGTTGCGCAGGCTGGGATCCTTCCGCAGCAACTCGTCCATCTGGGCCAGCGTCAGGCGCTTGTGGATTTCAAGGCTGCCGAAGCCGCGGCTGTCACGGTACTTCAGGTCAGCCAAGATCAGGTCCACGAGAGCCGGGTAGTCCGGTCGCTGCAGGCGCGCCAGCAGGTTGCGGCGCTGGTCGTCGGTAATTGAATGGCCGGCCGCCAACTCCAGGCCGGCGTTTTCGAGTCGCTCCAGGTTGCCTGGCTCCTCGGCCAAGGCAGACTTGAGCAACGCGTCGGCGCTGATGAGGGCGTTGTCGAACCGGGTGGGAGCGTCGCTGCGGTGCTCGCCGGTCTTGCGGGCGTGGTCGAAGTGCAGGTCCATCTGTTCCCGCAGATACTTCAATGTCTTCTGCGGATCCTTGTCGTAGTCGAGCAGGGCCTGGCGGTTGTGCAGCTCTCGAGCGCCGTCCGTCACCTGGCCGTTCCGCTCGCGTATCCAGCGGTCCATGACCTCCTGGAAACGCTCCCGCTGGCCGGTGTTCTGGGCTTGCAGGGCGTGGTAGTAGAAGTAGTCGTCCGTCCCTGGGACCAATTCCTTGAGTGCGGCTTCACGGTCGCCGGCAAGGCCGAAAGTCTCGACGTAGCCGATCTCCTGGGCGGAGACACTCCAGCCCAGCAGGGCCGTCAGGAAGAGCGAGAGGATGCGGTTTTGCCTATAGGTTGGCCTATTCATATTCGTTAAGGTCTTGTCCGGATCCATTCTTGTGTTGGCGCGGGTCCGCTGCGCAATCAGCTTCCAATCTTATGACACTGGCACAGGCCATTTCTTAGCGGGCAATCCGTCCCCGCGCCCGCGCCGCGTCTCCGGGCAAGAGCAAGAGGAGGAGATCTGACTCCCACCTGCGCGGCGATTCGTCCGGAGGCCATGTACATCATAAGCTCGTAGCAGTTGGACGGGAACGCCGAAAAAGTGCTCCCTGGCAAACGGCACGGGCTTTCACGGGCGCAGCCGGTCAATACCACCGGCGCGCGGACATTCCTGTCCGCAGCAAGCCCCGAAAGAAAACGCGCTGCGGCTGGTTTCCGAGTCATTTGGCGCATCCAACGTTGCTGCGGACAGGAATGTCCGCGCGCCGGCTCGGTGGCAGTGTCCGCCTGGCGTTCACCGAAAAGGAAGAGCAGGCTGGTTGTCGAGGAGGATGACGTTTACGCTTGGGTTTGCGCCGTCCGCGGCGAAACTAACGCTGCCCTCCACGTCAAGCTGACCCTGCGCTTTCAGGTCAGACCAAACCCATCGCCCTTGAACGAACTCGGCTGACGGGCCGTCGCGAAAGGGCTGGCAGTGGTACTGGGCCTCTGTCTGCTCGTTCGCCAACTTGCGGGGCAAGGCAATGGCCTGCTCAACGGACAAGTTACTCCTGTGCGGTGTGCCGCTGCATCAGGCAAGATCAAGTCCAATCGTCCCTGTAATAATGGAGTGGACTGAGGCACCGTTTGCTGTCGCTCTGGCCGAGGAGGATGACCCGCCGTCAGACTGCTCAGCGTTACTGGGTTTTTCCTTCCGTGCTTTTCTCTGCTGCCTGAATCTCCGCCCAGGACGGGGCGCGCCAGAGGTGCAAGGTGTGCCCATCGCTGGACAGGAGCGAGTCTCCGCTGGGGTGGAACCTCACCGCGAACACGTAAGCCAACCGATTTAGGCGTCCGCCCAGGACGAGAACTTCGCGACCGGTCTCCAGGTCCCAGATGCAGACGCCGCCATCGCCCTCGCCTGCGGCCAAGCGGCGGCCATCGGGCGAGAAGCACACGGAATCAAACGCCAGCTTGTGGCCAGGCAAGGCTCTGAGCTCTCGCCCGCGACGCAGATCAAACAGCTTGCACGTACTGTCGTAACTGGCCGTGGCTAACAGCGTGCCGTCCGGAGAGAAAGCAAGGCCACTTACGACGTTACGGTGGGGGTGACAAAAGCGGGCTACTTGCTTCCCGGAAGCGACGTCCCAGACCAGGACTGTCAGCTCGGTGGAAATGGGGCCGGTGATGGCGCCAAGGAACCGTTCTTCCTGAGAGAAACGCAGCCCCCAGAAATTCCCCGCTGCAAGCGCGGATCCCGGCCGCCGGGGCTGGTCATTGAGGTTCCAAACGCGGAGCGCATCGCCGTCCGCGACTGCCACCCATTTCGCCTGGTCCGAGAAAGCGGTTTCCCTAAACCGTGACCCGTTGGTCTGCAGGCACACCGGCGGCGAAACTGCCCCTGCCGCAAGGTCCGTCAGCCATAACCCGCCTTCTGCCGTCATCATCAGAAGCGTGCGGCCATCCGGCGAAGGTCTCCAGCCAATGACATTCGGGACCGGATAACTGGACAGGCGCCGGCGGACCTCGAGCGTCTGCCCATCCCAGATGGTCAGAGTGTTCGAAGGGCCAACCCGGAACGGACACAGCCCGGACAGGTCGAAGAATGTCGTGCCTTCGCCGGACACGGACACTTCCTCGACGGGCCTTGACCGGCCGACGAGCGGCCAGAGCCGCACGGAATGATCCTTGGACCCGGTGACCAGCCGCTGGCCGTCAGGAGTGAAAGCGACCGTCCACACCTCTCCCAGATGGCCGCACAACGTGGCCGTCTCCTGCCAGTCGCGCGTGCGCCAGACTCTGATGGTGTGGTCGGCGCTGGCGCTGGCCAGCCATTGCCCGTCCCTGGAAAAAGCCAGCGAACTGACCCAGGCGGTGTGGTTGGTCAAAACCTTCACCTGGCGCCAGTCGTTGGCGGCATGGATGCGGATCGTGCTATCCCAGCAGCCGACAGCCAGATGGTTTCCATCAGGTGAGAAAGCCAGGGCCGCTGGCCACGGATCGGTGCCCGACTCGGCTGGCAACGGAATCACACACACCGTGGCATCGGAGTTCGTGGAACGAATGTCGAACAACGAAACTCGGTGGAGGCCGTTCGAACGACCGAACCCTGCGAGCGTCTGCGAGCTGGGCAACCAAGCAACCTGTGGTTCCCCCCATGCAAAGTTCCTGCATGGCAAACTGCGCAAGCGAGCGTGAGTATCCAAGTTCCACACTTCGCCGTCGACAGCCAGGAGTCGGCCATCCACTGAGAAAGCAACAGACCCCCACCATCCTGTTTCTGTGTTCGTCACCGCCATTTGCGGCCGCCACGCCGGCGCATTGAAGAGGGCAAAACCATTGGTCCAACTGCGGCCGGCCAGCCAGCGTCCGTCGGGAGAGAAGGCCACGCTGGAAACCGGTCCTCCACCCAGTGACAGATTGGTCACCCATCGCCCTCCTCCCGTTCCAGAAGATAGCGCCCAAATCTTGAGCAGTCCATCCCAGGCCCCCGAGGCCACCCACTTGCCATCCGGGGAGACGGCCACGGATTGGACCATGCCATCGTGCTGACCAATCATGGCTAACTCGTCGCTGCGGCACTTCTCCCACAGGTAACGCCATTCCCATCCGCGCAGATCCCGCTGGCCGGGTTTGGCGGGCCGGTGCAGGTTGAGGAAGCTCAGCGCGCGGCCGAGGTTGTTTTCTTGGAGGGCTTGGCCGGCGAGGATCATGTCGGCGTCGTACAGGTAGGCCTCGGCGCGTTGCCGCTGCGTTTCCGCGCGCTCCCGCTCGGTCTCGGCGTGCTGGCGCTCGGATTCCGCCGCTCTCTGTGCCGACTGGGCCTGCAGCCGCTGCTGCTGCTCGCTGTTTCGCGCCTCGTCGGCATCCCGTTGCGCTTTTCGGGCTTCGACAGCCTGCCAGGTGCTCACAGCAATGCCGAACACCAGCGCCGCCGCCACCGCCATCACGGCGGTGAACACCAGCTTGTTCCGCCGAAATGCCTTCTGAAACTTGTATGTTGTGCTCGGGGGTCGCGCAACCACCGGTTCATTGTCGAGATGCCGCTGGATGTCCATCGCCAGCCCGTTGGCCGTGTCGTAACGCCGTGCCCGGTCTTTCTCCAGGCACTTCATCACGATCCAGTCCAAATCAGTGGAGAGTGCAGAGTGCAGAGTGCAGAGTGGAGAGGACGGAAGCGGGCGAGAGGCGGTCTGCCGCAGCCGGGTCGAAGGCCGGACTGGCTCCCGCTCGCGGATGATCTTGCGCATCTCGTCCAGACCGGACTTTAGCAGCTCTTTGGTGTCAAAGGGTGTGCTCCCCGTCAGCAGTTCGTAGAGCAACACACCCAACGAATAAATGTCACTGCGCGTATCAATGTCCAACCCGCTCATCTCCGCCTGCTCGGGACTCATATACGCAGGGGTGCCGATGAACTGCTGGAACTGCGTATAGACCGTCTTCTCCGTCAACTCCTGTTGCGTAGCCTTGGCAATCCCAAAATCAATCACTTTGGGCACTGGCACCCCATCGTGCAGCGTCACCAGGATGTTTGAGGGCTTGATGTCCCGGTGGATAATCCCCTTCTGATGGGCGTGCTGAATCGCGTGACAGACCTTGATGAACAAATCGAGCCGTCCCCGAATGTCCGGCTTCTCCTGGTCGCAATACCGGGTAATCGGAATCCCTTTGACCAACTCCATCACAAAGAAGGGCCGGCCGTCCTCGGTGGCTCCGGCATCCAGCACCTTGGCGATGTTCGGATGATCCATCAACGCCAGCGCCTGCCGCTCCGCCTCGAACCGCGCCACCACCTGCTTGGTATCCATCCCCAGCTTGATGACCTTCAGGGCCACGCGTCGCTTGACCGGTTCACGCTGTTCGGCCACATAGACGACCCCAAACCCGCCTTCGCCGATCTTCTCCAGGAGTTTGTAGCGACCAATGGTGTCTCCCGGCTGCGCCGAGGGGCTATGCTCCACGCGCAAAGTCTTGGCGGGAGCAGGCAGCACCCCAGGCTTTGGGGTGTTCTCCCCTGCGGTTGCCAGTTCGGAGAGGAAAGCTCCGGCCGCGTCGTTGGCTTCCAGCAGTTCTTCGACCTGCCGGCGCAGCACGGCGTCTCCGGCACAGGCCCCGTCAAGGTAGAAAGCCCGCTCCTCGACCGGCAGCTTGCGGGCGACGTTAAAAATGCGGCCTTCCCGCTCAGGTGTCGCGCTCATAGGTTGTTGGATAGTCCGTCATTCACCGTTCGCCTCGACCATCACTCAATAATGCGTAATTTGCGGGGTGACCGGGGGAGTAATTTTGAGAATTCGCAGATGATTATGGATTATCTTTGGCCAACTCGCGAAACAGCCAGGCGCGGGCGAGGGCGCAATCATCCTTCGCGGTATCAGCGGAGACGCCAAGGACCTCGGCCGCTTCCTGGAGGGTCATGCCGACGAAATATCGCAACTTGACCAGTTCGGCCTGCCGCGGGTGCGCGGAGGCCAGCTTGTCCAGGGCTTCATCCACAGCCAGGAGTTGGTCGTCGGGCGTGGGACAGGCCAACTCCAGCTCATCGATGTCCACCCGGTGCTGCTCCCCGCCATGCCGCAGGGCGCGCCTCCGACGGGCTTTATCAACCAAGATGCGCCGCATGGCCTCGGCGGCGGCGGCGAAGAAGTGGGCGCGACCCTCCCAGTGCTGGCATTGGTTTTCCGCCAGGCGAAGCCAGGCTTCGTGTACTAAGGCGGTGGGCTGCAACGTACTCCCCGGGGGCTCGTTGGCCATTTTGGCCGCCGCCAGCTTGCGCAACTCCCCATAGACCAACGGCAGGAGTTCTTCGGCAGCCTGGGGATCACCCTGCTGCACGCGGTCGAGGATGCGGGTGACGTTGCTCACGGGCTCAGTATAAGCACCGCCATCCCCAGGTCGAGGCCCAAAATAAGTGCGCCACATCTCTCTCAGGGTGATGTCATGCTCGCGTCGTCTTCCAGCGATTTCGGAAGATTTTTCCCCCCTTTTTGACCCCGAAATACGCATTAATGAATGAAGGCCTCAACGCCTTCACGAATGCAGTTCAAAACAATAACCAAAAACCAGGTGCTTGCCACCTGAAACAGAAAGAGAGACAGAATATGAAGATCAAAACATCAAACCAATCCGCCGGCCTGAACACTTGCTTGGGCCTTATGCTGGCCGCAACCGTCTGCACCACCAGCCTGCCCGTCCAGGCTGCACTGCCGGACGTTACCCGCGATTACACTATTCAAACCATTGACGTCACGCCGCCCCCTGGCGGTGTTATCAATGAGATCTACTGTGTCTTCATCAATGATAGCGGCATGGTGGTGATGCAATACAATTCGGTGATTGGAAATGGATCAGAGAACCAAGGGGACACCGCAATAGTGAAAAACGGTGTGCCGACGATCATCAATGTGCCCAACTCAGCGTGGACCGGCTGTGGCAACCCCACTGCCTGCGGACAGGTACCACTGGCTTACGCCGATATGGCTGGCAACTGGCACAGTGCCCTATATCATCATGGCACTTACACATATCTTCCAGATTGCCCGCCGCCCTTCCAGTGTGGCGTTCAACTGATAAATGACCATCTCATCATGACCGGTATGGCCTTTGATCCAACGGGCGGGGGCTGGGATCCCGTATGGGATTGGTACTGCGTGCAGGGCGTGTTGTTCAACCCGTCGTTGTCGCTGTTTCAAATGTTCGATTATCCCGGCGCGTACTCTACTTATCCGCTTGGGATCAATGATGCGGATCAGATCGTGGGCACCTATTCGTCGCGCAGCGACAACGGGGTGCATTGTTTCTTCAGCGACCGCGGCAAGACCTTTGTGAATATTGATCCACCCGGCTCCGCAAATCCCCCCGATACCCAGACTAGGGCTGCTTTTATGATCAACAACCAGGGGGAGATCTGTGGCTATTACACGGACGCGTCCACGGGCGTTCAGGAGGGATTCCTGCTACGTAGAGGGAAGTTCTTCGCCTTCAACGTTCCTCAGTCGAGTTCGACTGCTATCAGTTGCATTACCGACGATGGCAAACTATCGGGTGTGTATCTTGATACGGAAACTCCACCGATGCCGCACGCCTTCATCGCCTCGCCCAGGTGTGATCGCCATTAAGGTTTGAGCGGACTGGGGAGTGTGCCGGATCAGAACTGGCGCACTGCCTGGCGGTTACGGCTCTCCCAAGAGAGAGAAAAAGTGGAGCCGAGCCCAACTCGAAAGGGTTCGGCTCACTGTTTTTTTGCCGCCTTCAGTGGCCGCTTGCAGAGAATGTTCCGCATCCGATGCACCTGACACCGCTGCACCCACGCTCCTGGAAAGCACTCCCGCCTGCGCAGCGCTTCGTCTGAAGGCCATGCAAATCATAAGCTCGTAGCAGTTGGACGGGAACGGCGAAAAAGTGCTCCTTAGCGCGACGCCGTGCCGCGGGTTCTTGACCGTGAAGTGGAGGCACCCGTTGTGGACACACCCGTTGGCTCCGAGAGACTCGTCGGGTTTTGGCGGCACAGGCTTAGTCTCTGAATTCAGGACCGTAAACCACGCCCATTTGGAGGTGGGTTTTCCAAATCAGGTCTCCCAGCCAAGGTATCTTGCCACGGTTCCAGAAGAACTGCGCCCATCTCAACCGCCTCATTTGCCAAGGAGTCAGAGTCTCGATATAATGCACTTCCACTCGCCACGAGCTGCCATCGTTCGGGACTGCTGCAAAGAAATTCAAGCTCTGCCGTGCCTTGAGCTGGTACGGGGTGGCGCTTGGGTAACTGCCGAGTGCGGCCAATGGGGCTCCAGCCGACAGGTTGCGCTCGGACCAGGCCGGGTCGAGGTAAACCGGGCGCGTGGAGCCAGCCTGCGTCTTTGCGGAGGCCGTTAGAGAGAGTGTCCGGCCACAGCCGTTCGTAAGCATGAAGGCGGCGGCTTTCTGTCCGGAATAGTTGGTGAACCCAACAAAGCCGAGTGCCAGCGAATCTCCGTGGGCGGCCGGTGAGGAAGTTAGGCCCAATAACGAAAAGATCATTACGACCATGACGCACCCAGCGATGATGAATAGCGCGTTAGACACTCCTATGCGGGGCGGTGAAGGAGGCGGAGGGATTGCAAGTTCCGTCCCGCACTCCTGACAGTGCGTCGCCTCCTCTTGATTGTCACGACCGCAGTACGCGCAAGTTCTCATGGCCGGGCAAGGTGCTGCGTTAACCATACTTGATAGACACCGGCGCTGGCAGAGCTTGTATATTTGCCTCGTCACTTCGTCCTACCTGGCCGTTCCAGGTCGGAATTCACCAACCATGTCTCTGGGAAGCACCAGGACCATTCTCGGGCCGTTGGTCAACAGCACGAGGTTCTCTTTGCGGAACTTCCTGGTCTGGGAATCCCACCACTCAGGCTGCCCGGTCTGGAGCGCCTCAGTGAACGCATTCACCCACTGGGCCCCATTCAAAGTGTTGGTGGGGCCAAACATAACCGTCCCAGCCGCCACGTCTTTGGCGATCACGTAGCGCGTGCCGGCGACCTCCATGCACTGGTTCAACAGGCCGTGGATCGAGCACCGGTTTGTGGGTGATGCTCCAAAGGAATAGCGTAACGGGTGCGGTTTGCCATGTTTCTGCTGGAATTGCATCCACCAAACAAACACTCGATTTTTGAAGGGCGCATTGGCCGGGACCCCAAAGCTGGGCTTCGTGGTAACGACAAACCGGGGGTCCACTAAAAGGGGGGACTTGCGAGAGGGCAGAGTCATCAGGAGCGCCCCGGCGAGGAGCAGAATGAGTATCACGACGCCAAGCAGCCAGCGTCCGGCGGACGAAACAGACAGCCCCCGGCTGTCGCCTGAAAGCGCTTCGGTGGGGGGCTTACGGTCCTGACTTTTCATTTCGTGCGGGCTCGGGCGGAAGCCTGCTGCTCCGTCAGCGAGAGGGTATGCGTCTTCCAGGCCAAAGCCATTCGCAAAAGCCCCAGGAGCGCTCGACATCCAGCTTGAGTGACTGCCCGAAGCGCAGCGTCGAGTCTGCCCCGAGCAGAAGCATGAGGAGCAAATCCATTGCCTCGGCGGCATGAATGACGAGCCGTTGTTGCTCAAGGCAGACCTTGTCCGAGCCAATGTTCACAGCGCTAGCGAATAGCCAATAGCCGATAGCCAATCGCAAATGGCAAATGGCAAATGGCAAATGACACTTCTTGGGCGGGCGCCCAGGAAATTTGCGCAGACTGCGAGGATTTTCATGGATAGCAGTTACAATGGCGGTCAGTTTAGCGTAGCTCGGGCCGGGCCCTGCAATTTGTCGCTGGGGACGCCTAGGTGCCTGGCGAGCGGGTCAACATACCAGCGGTAGGAGCCGGTCTCTGAATAGAACAGGTAGGGCCGGTTTGCCTGCCACCACTGAGTCCATTCCTCGGCTGAGCCGGCGGCAGGGCCGTCGGGCGCATAACGCCGGAGCAATTCCCGGGCCTTGGCTGCGCGGGCAGAGTCACCGAGCTTGGCAATGGTCTTCGGGAAGAAGTCGGGCTGCTCGAAGAGGATGCCGAGTTCCTTGGCGTTAACGTCCACCATGAGCTTGCCGTCCTTGTCACACGTAAGGAACGGAGCGTTCTCCTTGTACCATTTTGGATAGGAGAGCCGGTCCATCTGCTTGACGACGGCTTTGGTGGTGGGCGACAGATAGAAGTCCAGATCTCCCTCCTGAGGGATGCGCGAGGCGAACAGGTCTTCAATCCGACGTTTGCCCCTGGGGGCATGCTCCGGTTGGCCCCAGCCGGCTGGGGTCCGGGCGATGGGGCGGTCCTCGGTGAAACGGGCAATGTAGGCGATGGAATTGAGCAGGAGCGCTCTGCCGGTGTCGTTCATTTCCGCGGGAGCGATGTCGAACGCGAAATGCAGCAGGTGGCCCTGCCGCCACAGCGCCGCGCCGTCGGGGCTCCTCTCGCTGAGGCCGCCGGAGATGATTTCGACCTCGGGCGAATCGAGCAAGCGCGTGCGATAGCTGATCCAGCCGGGCTGATATTTGCTGTTCGGATCTTTGACCAGCGACAGGACGGTGACCTCGCTTTCCTTAAATTCCTTGCGCCAGGCCTCCGGGGTGGGCCGGCGCACGAGTTTGGTGGTTTCCACCGGCCGCGGGCCTCGGAAGACAGGGTGATCTCGCGCACCATGCGCGAAGGGGTAGAGGCAGGTTCAGCCAAAGCCGCCTTTCACGTCCCACACAATTGCCATGTGCAATCCGGCGCTGCCCAGCAGCACGGTCGGTTTGGTCCAGGCATTCCGCTCGCCCAGGGGCGACTTTTTGGGAGGAAACTCACCCCTGGAATCTGACTGAGACCAATCCAGCAGAACCACGTCGAAAGGGGCGGCCTTAGCAGGGTCGAAGCCATTACGTGCTGCGATCTCGACGCGGGCCACGTTGGTGCTGAGGAAGGCGGCGAAGTCCGCAGCACGCGTGGAGTTCGTGTTGCCGACGTAGAGCACTTTCAAGTCCCGGAGTTCGACTGCGGGGCAAAGAGAGGCCAGCAGCAGGGCCAGGATGAGTATGACACACGGTTTCATGGTTTGTGAGCCTATTCCAGCGGCCAGCCGCCGTGGTCGTGAATGAGCGAATCAATCTGCGCCATCAGCATCCGCGTCTCGGCCAGTGCCGCCACGGTGCGCTGGTAATGCTCGATGTCGTCGTGCTCCAGCTTCCGGCCCCGGCGGTCTTTGAGCCACTTCTCACAAACCTGGTAGCCGCCAATCCGGAATGCCCATACTACTGGGAGGATGTCATCAAAGTACTGCTTGCTGTTGATGTACACGCGACCGGTCGGTCCGGCGGCCAAGTCCGGGCGTTCCGCCGCGGCGGCCGCGGCTTCCTCGGACATCCCGGTGAACCGCCGTGCGCGTTTCTTTCGCTTCCCGGCAATGGCCGCCCTTGGGGGAACATACACCACCTCCTCCACCACGTTGGTGCCGGGCACGTCGAAGGGGATGTCGGGTTCGCCAAATCCTCCGTCCTCGCGCATCAAGTGGAGCGCCACGAGTTTCGCGCCGCGCTGGCACAAGTGGGCGAAGAGCTTCCGGTGTCTTGTGAGCGGCAGGCGCGGGAAATCCAGCTTGAGAAACTCCGCATAGCGCTCGCGATAGCTCGGGGCGTGGAAAATCGCATAAGCATAGTGGAAAATGTCCTCCGGGCCGAAAGTCTTCTTCAGATTGCCGCGCCCATCGGTAACGAACTCAAGCTCTAGCGTCTCTGCGAGTTCCCGCACAAATTCCGCCCCCACGTTCGGGCGCCGCCCGTTCTCATGCGGAACCAGTTCGTCCTGCCCTTCAGCTTCTCCGTCGGGGTAGAGATACAGCGGGAAAACCGTCCCGATATCGAAGAGCGAAACGACATCCTTGTTCACCAGCACATCAGCCGCAAGGAAGGCGCCCTGTTCGCCACGCCTCGACTGGCGGAGTGCACAGAGAGCCACGTTCTTGCCGGCGAGCAGGTGCCGCATCGCTTTATCGGCGGGCCGACTGGTCAGCCCAACGTCATAATAAAGCCACCGGAAATCGAAAGGCCGATACAAGCACCGGCGGACCGCTTTCGCCGTGAACTTGCGCTCCCGCCGCCGTGTTTCGACGTCGTAGCTGCTGGAGTCCTCGACACGGTACTTCTGAAGAAACGCCGCGGGCGGGTCCTTCGAGAAGAACGTCATCATCCGCTTCTCCAGTTCCTTGCGGTCAAAGTCAAAGAAGAGTTCATCGCGGTCGGTCTTCAACCCATTATTGCTGAGGGGAAAGATTTCCCGGATGCTGGAGCCCTCATTCCATTCCTGCTCGTGCTCGGCATTGCGGGGCTTGAAGAAGAAATCGGGCGCATCCGCCTTGAAGGCAGCCCACTCGGTGGCCGCGGCGTTGTGGCTACCCAGCCAGTCGTACTTGTGAGTGCGCAGGCCCCAAAGCTCGGCGTGGTGGAGGGTGGCATGGGGCTTGGCGGTCTCCTTCTCTTGCTTGTCCAACCGCTCGCGTCGGGTGCCCGCCGGCAACTTCACGAAAAGGGCAATGGCGACCCCGACGGTGATGTCGAACACATTGTCATCCTTGGTGCCGTCGGGGGCGGTCTCCTGCTTTTTGGCCGAGCCGTGGAGATTGAGCACGTAAATCTCGTCGAAGGTTTCCAGGAGGCTTTCGCGCATGCGTCGGTGGGTGAGGCCGTCGAGATAGACATTATTGGTGATGAATCCGACGATGCCCGAGCCGGTCCGCTCGATGCGGTCCTGCGCCCAGCGGAGGAACTTGATGAAGTCGTCGTCGAGGTTGAGTTTCTTTTCGTGGAGGCCGCGCTTGTAGTCTTCCAGCAGCCCAAGGATAAAGTCGTTCCGGTTCTGGCGGCCGAAATTGGCATAAGGCGGATTGCCCAGGACTACGAGGACGGGCCGGTGCTTTTTGACGGCACTGGCCTGGTTGGCCTCGCGGCTGACGATGGCGAGCGGCCCGAGTTGATCGGCCACCTTGTTGAGGTCTTCGAGGGTGTTGGTGAGGTAGATGTTGAGGCGTTCGTTGGGCTCGAAGTGGTAGGCCCAGACCCGCCGCTGGAGTTCGAGGAGGTGCCGCGCGCTCAATTCGAGTCCCAGCTTGAGGTGGGCCACCGCGTAGGGCGCCATCAGGAGCTCAAACCCGAAGAGGCGGGGCAGCAGGTGCTCGTGCACGTAGGCCGGCCAAAGGCCCGCCTGGTGTTTCTGCTCGAACCGCTCGCGGATGTTCTCGATCACTTCAAACAGGAACGTGCCGGTCCCCGTGGCCGGGTCGAGGATCAGAACTCGGTGGGATTCCTCCTCGATGGTCTGCCCAGCTTCCTGCCGCCGGACGATGATTTTCGATTTGTCGGCCAGGCCGTCCTTGAGCCCAAACCTCTCGCGCAGCAGCCAGTCAATGCTCTCCACGATGTAGGACACGACCGGCTCAGGGGTGTAACGCACGCCGCGCAGCTCGCGCAGCTTGGGGTCGTAAGCGGCAAGGAACGTTTCGTAGAAGTGGATGACCGGGTCGCGCCGCCGGCCGGCGCCCATGCCCTTGCCGAAGTCTTCGAGGATAGCGGCCATGTTGGCGCAGTCCAGCAACGTGACCACATCCTGGACGAAACCGGCGAATGGCTCATCGTCCAGCTTCGGGCCGGTGATCAGGTCAAAGAAGTCCCGCAGGAAAGGGTTGGTCCTGGGAATCAATTTCGCCGCTTCGGCCAGGGTGAAACGGGCGCTCAGGCTGCTCAAAGCGCGGGCAGAAAAGAGCCCGTAGGTGAGCGTTTGGGCAAACATGTCGGCGAACTCTTCCTCGCGGCCCGCCTCGGCCAATTCGGGCAGGAGGGTCTGGGCGAATACCGAGCGCCAGCCGGTCAGCAATTCCGAGGCATTGCCCGTCTGGAATGCGGCCACAATGCCGTCCCGAATCAGGTGCGTGAGGCGGGCGAGCCGCCGCGCAAGCTCCTCGGCCCCTTCGATGCGGAGCGGTTCGCGGCCAAGGAACTCCTTCAGCACCTTTTCGGCATGGCCTTGGGCGCCGGCGTCTGGAGCTACCGCGCCGTTAGGCTTGGCCTCGCCGAGGATGAACTTGTCGCGCAGTTGCCCGTCCACGAACCAGCGGAACTCGAGGTAATCCGTGAGCAGGAAATTCGGCAGAGCGGGAAGGTACCGCTTCTTTACCTGCTCGGATCTCGCCGCTTCGTCCAGTGACAGCCCGACATCCTTGGCCTCAACGTGGCCGATCACCAGGCCGTCCTTCTTGCGTGTAACAACCAGGTCCGGCGCGCCGCACTGGATGCGTTTCGGTTCGTTGGTGACCGTGATGGAATCGTTGAGCGCCTCCAGCAACGCATGCAGGGCTGGCCGGTGGGTGTGCTCGGTGTCATTCCCGAGCCGGCGCGCGGCCTCAATCTTCCGCAGGTATGCGGCCAGGTGTTCGCTCATGGTCGTGGCGGGTTCGCTCGAGGAAAGGTCAACGGATTTGCCTCCGCCGGTCAAGCTCTTAGAGACGAGGACGGAAGTTTCCAACCCGAGCGTGGCGAACTGCGGCGGACACCAGGCGGCTGGGTGGAAGCCAAAGGCACCCAAGGGCCAGGAGAAGGCCAGGTGCAAGCGTGCTGCGGGCCATTTGCACGAGGGTTACACAGGGGATGCCCTCTCTTTCACCTCTTGTCTAGCTCTTGTTCAGCTCTTGTTTCTCCCCTGGTCCCGTGGCCTGGATTGGGCTGGTGAACAACGTCCCCGCTTACCCTATCCGTATCCCGTTCGCTCATGATTAGACGCTTTCCACCCCCATTTTGTTTCATCGTGCGGCCCAGAATCGTAACAATTCTATGCCGGCAGAGACGTGGTCAGCGAGAAAACTGGGGGTGCTGCTGCAACCTGTCCCACGTGGCTGGGGCAAGGCGGGCCTGGCGATAGACCGGTTCCCATAACGGCTCGGCGCTGGTGGAACGATGCGCCCGCTGGAGCCAGCGGCGATCAAGGGGTTCGGCGATGAGGTCGGGAGAGTTTGCGGCGATGGTGGTTTCCTCCTTCTCACCGGTGGCGTGGCCGACGCCGACATAGAAACCGGCGAGCAACAGGGTGACACGGAGCATGGTGCTACGCGAGTAGGTCGGCAGGGCGCAGGGGCGGTCAGGGCCGAGGAGGCGGAACAGGTTCGAGAAGAGCGGCTGCGTCCACATGGTCGCGTTGGTGGCGGGGGAAAACGCGTCGAACATGATGACGTGCGGCTTGGCGAGCTTCCCGGTGGCGGGTTGGGTGAGCAGCGTGGGGAAGTCGCCAAGGTGCATGTCCCACTGGACGGTTTGCGGGCCGTCGTGGAAGGCGCAGTGGCGGTCGTGCAGGAGATGATCGAGGTGGGGTTCGTAGCCGCCCAGGTAGCCGAGGGCGTCGCGGTGGTGGAGGGCGAAGGCGAGCGGGTCGAGGGTATGGTCGAAGCTCAACAGGTGAATGGCACAAGGGACGGCGTGGGTGGCGCGCAGGGCGGTGATGGCGTTGGCGGCAGCGCCGAGGCCGACATCCCAGAGGACAAATTCGTCCTGGTGAGATTGGAGGCGCTCGACGAGGCGGAGTTGGCGGACATACAGCGCCTCGGCTTCGGCGACGGGGCCGACGACGGGATGGAAGGTCTCGTGATGGGCGAGGGAATGGACGCTGTGGGCGCCATTGGCAAGCTTAACGATCCGGTATCCGGCGGCGGACTGCACGAAGGGACTTTCGAGCACGGCACTGCGGAGGCCAAGCTGAAAGAGTGGCCGAGGTGCCTTGCGAGCACCGGAGCGCAGCCTTCTGGCTGGAGGAATGTGCAGAACGGCGGTGGTGCCAGCTACTCCGGTGTCCCGCTCACATTTCACGCTTCTGCAGCCTGAAGGCTGCGTTCCTAGCTCTGGCGGGGCGTGCACGTGCTTATCGGGCATCGGCCTTGAGCCGGGCTGCGACGTTTTCGGCTTCGCGGAAGACGCGGAGGAGGTTGAGGCCGGCAAGCTGCTTGATCTTCTGATGGGTATAGCCACGCCGCATCAACTCGGCGAGCAGGGCGGGGTAACAGGATACGTCTTCCAGGCCGTCCGTTGTGCCCTCAAAGCCATCGAAGTCCGAGCCGATACCGACGTGGTCTATGCCCGCGACCCGGCGCACGTGGTCAATGTGGTCAGCCACGTCGTTCAGGCTGGCGACATGGAGGGCGGGATGCTTTCGGCGCCAAGCCGCCAGGGCGTTATGATAGCGCGCGGAATTCTTGGGGCAGAGCTTGCGCAGGCGCTCTTTTTCGGCGTCCGCTGCCGCCATGGCGAGGCGGCCACGGTCGGTAAGGTAGCCGGGCAAGAAGCAGACCATTACCACGCCCCCGTTGCGGGCGGTCATTTGGAGCACATCATCGGGGACATTGCGGGGGGAGTTACAGCGGGCGCGAGTGGACGAATGCGAGAAGATGACCGGGGCCCGGCTGACCTTCAGGGCGGCGCGCATGGTTTCGTCGGTGACGTGCGAGAGGTCCACCAACATGCCTAGGCGATTCATCTCGCGGACGACGTCCCGGCCGAAGCGAGTCAGGCCGTGATGGATTGGTTTGTCGCCGGCGGCATCGGCCCAATCGGTGTTCCTGGTGTGAGTGAGAGTCATGTAGCGCGCGCCGAGGGCATAGGTCATACGCAGCGTGGCCAGGGAGTTGTTGATCGAGTGGCCGCCTTCCATGCCGATGAGGGAGGCAATCTTCCCTTGGCGATGGATGCGCTGGATGTCGGCGGCGGTCAGGGCCAACTCGAAGGTGTCGGGCCAGCGCGCCGTCATCTGGTGGACGACATCAATTTGTTCAAGCACCGCCTGGACGGCGGGCGGGCCGGGGGGAATCGTGGGGACATAGACCGACCAGAATTGGGCGCCAACGCGGCCGGCGCGCAGGCGCGGGATGTCGGTGACTACGGGCGGGCGGAGTCGGCTGGTGTCGCGCGCGAGGTTAATCGCGCTGAGATCGTTGGTGCGCCTGCGGTATTGCCAGGGGAGGTCGTTGTGGCCGTCAATGAGGGGGACGTCGCGCAACAGTTGGCGGACTTCGACAAGGGTGGCGGGGTCGGCGGCGAGAGCGCTGGCAGTGATCATAACACAAGAGACGGGGGCGATTTTTCGGCCAGTCCACGTGGCCCCGGCGAAGCGTCGGGACGGCGCGGCACAAGCCAGGGAGCAGCCAGGAGGTCGCGACATGGTCCGGAAGGCGTCCGGAGGGTATCCGGTGGGTATCCGGTGGGTATCCGGTGGGTATATGGGGAGTATCCCGCCGCGGCCGTGGGGACTTCAGCAGCGCTTCGCCGCCGCTGCGGCGGGGCCGCGGGACCAGTGTCAGAGTCTGACTCCAAAAGGTGGTCCATTATTCAAATGAAAGTCCCTTTTGCCAAGGGTGGCTTCACGGGCGCACTCATGGGGTGGCCAGCGCGGCCGGTTCGACGGCCACGAGCGCATTATTCTTCAGTGTGGCTGAGGCGGGCGAGCACGCCGAGGTCTTCGAGGGTGGTGGTATCGCCTTTGATTTCCGTGCCGGCGGCGATCTGCTTGAGCAGGCGGCGCATGATCTTGCCGGAGCGCGTTTTGGGCAAGGCTTCGGCGAAGCGGATGTCATCGGGCTTGGCGACCGGGCCGATTTCTTTGGCGACGTGCTGGCGCAATTCCTCGCGCAGGGCGCCATCCGCGTGCACGCCGCCTTTGACCGTCACGAAAGCCACGAGGGCCTGACCTTTCATGGCATCGGGCCGGCCGACCACCGCGGCCTCAGCGACCTTCTGGTGACTGACCAGGGCGCTCTCGACTTCGGCGGTGCCGATGCGATGGCCGGCGACGTTAAGGACGTCGTCAATGCGACCGACAATCCAGAAATAGCCGTCCTGGTCCTGGCGGCTGCCGTCGCCGGTGAAGTAACTGTGCTCCACTTCGCCCCAATAGACTTGCAGGTAGCGTTGCGGGTCGCCCCATAAGCCGCGCAACATGCCGGGCCACGGCTTGCGGATGACGAGCTTGCCGCCGGAATTGCGGGGGACGGGGCGGCCATAATCGTCCACCACGTCGGGCACGATGCCGAAGAACGGCAAGGTGGCGGAACCCGGCTTGGTAGGCGTCGCGCCGGGCAGGGGGGTGATCATTATGCCGCCGGTCTCGGTCTGCCACCAGGTGTCCACGATGGGGCAGCGCTTGCCGCCGATGACCTGGCGGTACCAAATCCAAGCCTCGGGATTGATCGGTTCGCCGACGGTGCCGAGCAGGCGAAGGGAGCTGAGGTCGTGTTTCTGGGGCCACTCGACGCCCCACTTCATGAACGCGCGAATCGCGGTAGGCGCGGTGTAGAGGACCGTGACGCCGTACTTTTCGACGATGCGCCAGAAGCGGTCCGGCTCGGGGAAGTTGGGCGCGCCTTCGTACATGAGGCTGGTTGCGCCGTTCGCCAGGGGGCCATAGACCACGTAGCTGTGGCCGGTGACCCAGCCGATGTCCGCGGTGCACCAATAGATGTCCTCATCGCGGAGGTCGAAGACGTACTTCGCGGTGAGCTTGGCATAGAGCAGGTAGCCGCCCGTGGTGTGGAGGATGCCCTTGGGTTTGCCGGTCGAGCCGCTGGTGTAGAGAATGAAGAGGGGCGCTTCGCTGTCCATCGCTTCCGCCGGGCAATGCGCATCCACGGTCTCCAACTCGCGGTGCCACCAGAAATCGCGGCCTTCCTGGAGCTGGACTTCGTTATTGGCGCGGCGAAGCACGATGACCTTCTCGATGGAGCGGGCCAGCCGTTCGCCCTGGGCGTCTTTGAGCGTGAGCGCTTCGTCCACATTCTGCTTGAGCGGCACCACGGCGCCGCGCCGAAAGCCGCCGTCCGCGGTGATGACCAGCCGGGCCTGCGAGTCCTGGATGCGGTCGGCGACGGACTGGGCGCTGAAGCCGCCGAAGACGACCGAATGCACCGCGCCGATGCGGGCGCAGGCGAGCATGGCGATGGCGGCCTCGGGCACCATCGGCAGGTAGATGAGGACGCGGTCGCCGGGCTTGAGGCCGTGGCGCTTGAGGACATTGGCGAAACGGCACACATCGTGATGGAGCTGTTGGTAGGTAAGGGTGCGTTCCTCGCCGGGCTTGCCGGGGGCGGCGGGCTCGCCCTCCCAGATCAGCGCGGCCTTGTTGGCCCGGGCGGTGCCCAGATGCCGGTCGAGGCAGTTGTAGCTCACGTTGAGCTGGCCGCCGACGAACCACCTGGCATACGGCTCGTCCCATTTCAGTGTCCTGGTCCAGCGCTTGAACCAGATCAATTCCGCTTTGGCTTGCCGGCTCCAGAACTTCTCGGGCGACTGGATGGACTCGCGATAGAGCTTGCGATACTGGGCGAGCGATTTGAGGTGGGCCTGGCGAGCGAAGGCCTTGGGCGGCGAAAAGACGCGTTCTTCGTTCAGGACCGACTCGATGCCCGTGGGGACGTTGGTTGCGACCATAATAATCAGCGGTTCGGCGAGATAGTCTAAGGGCGCGGCCCCCGGGCGTCAATACTAGCAGGCATGGGATTGATTACCTTTCCGAATGAGGCGGGGGTGGAGGTAGCTGTGATTTTGCTTTGCTTGAGGATGGGAATGGGGTTGAATTGAGCCGCTATGATTATGAAACCATTGCTCACGCTGTGCGGCTGTTGCGCCGCCGTCGCCCTGGCCGCGCCCGGCTCGTTGCGCGCGGAAAACAAGATCCCCGACGACTGCAAGACCGGCGGGTTCTTCATCGGGTGCCAGGCCTATACCTTCAATCACTTCTCTTTATTTGAAGCCATCGAGAAGACCGCCGCGACCGGGGGCAGGGTCATCGAGTTCTATCCCGGCCAGAAACTGAGCAAGGAAGAGCCTAATGTGCAGTGGGACCACAACGCGTCGGCCGAGACCATCCAGAAGGTCAAGGAGAAGCTGGCCGCCTGCAAGGTCACGGGGGTGAATTACGGGGTGGTGGGAATTCCGAAGGACGAGGCGGAGGCCCGCAAGATCTTCGAGTTTGCCAAGACCATGGGCCTTTACGGCATCACGACGGAGTCGGTGGACGCGATTGATACAATCGAGAAGCTGGTTAAGGAGTACGACATCAAGGTCGGCTTCCACGACCACCCGAAGCAGGCCAACAATCCCAGTTACAAGATGTGGGACCCCAACTACGTCCTGTCCGTGGTCAAGGACCGCGACGCGCGGATCGGGTCCTGCGCCGACACGGGCCACTGGGTCCGCTCCGACCTCAAGCCAGTGGAATGCCTGCGCATACTCAAGGGGCGGATCATCAGCAGTCATCTCAAAGACTTGAACGAAATGGGTCCCGGCGCGCATGACGTGCCCTACGGCACCGGTGTGTCGGACATCCCTGGGATCCTCAACGAACTGAGGGCCCAGGGCTTCGCCGGCAACATCTCCATCGAATACGAATACCACTGGGAAAACTCGACGCCAGAAGTCGGCCAATGCATTGGCTTTGTGCGCGGCTACGGCACGGCCAAGGAGTGGTAATCCGCCTTAACGCTCCGAAAATCTGAGGGCTATCTTCGCGAGCGGCACCCCGGTGACCGGACGGGCATTCTTGAAAGCAAAGGCCAACTCCATGTTCCGGAGCCGCCAGGTTTCAATGAAGTTGAGGGCCCGGTCAATCATCTTGAAATCATGCGCCTGGGCCGGGTTGCTGGTCCACCTGTCAGGACCTTCGAAGTAAAGCCCCGTGGCCGTATTTCGCAACAGTGTTCTCATATCCGCCAGAACCGGTTAATCACTCGCGCTTTGAGCGCCGCGCGTAGCTGCTTTTCAAGCCTCGCGTCAGGTTTCCGTTAGCATAGCTGGTGCCAGCCCTGTTTTAGGCCGGAACCGGGCGCTTTTGCGTGCGTTTTGGGGGGTGTTGGAAGTGATTTTCACTCGGGTTGCGTGAAAATGACGCGTCGGCGCCTTCCATCCCGGATCGCTGACACCTCAGAGTGCTAGTCCTGACGCGGCGACCAGGGCCGCCTATCGGCTGCCCGGCTTGACGGCGGGAACAGCCGCAAGATCGGGGGGAAGCCTATCCGGCTCGAAGGTCTCCACCTGCAAGGAGATCAGGCTGAACATCGGCACCCCGAATTTAACCGTGCCGCCGGAGCGGTCCACGGCCATGGCCACGCCGACGACCTCACCGCCGTGGGCACGGACGATGTCAACGGTCTCCTGAACGCGCCCGCCTTTGGTGACCACGTCTTCGACGACCAGGACTCGCTCACCCGGCTCGATCTTAAACCCCCGCCGCAGCGCCAGCTTGCCTTGCTCCTTCTCGACGAAAATGAACCGGAGGCCCAGTTGCCGGGCCACTTCTTGGCCAAGCACCAGTCCCCCCATGGCGGGTGAGACGACCGTTACCGCGCCGAGTGGCTTGACTTGCCGCGCCAATTCGCCGCCGAACTGCTCGACGACCGGCATCTGCTGCAAGGCCAGGGCGCACTGAAAGTACTGGCGGCTGTGCAATCCGCTGCGCAGCACGAAGTGGCCTTCCAACAGGGCGCCGCTGTCGCGGAAGATCTGCATGACTTCGCTGGCGGTCATGGGCGAATGGTAAGAGAGGCAGCCGAAGAGCAAAGCGCAAAGTGGGGAGGCGCGATGGGTGAAACGTGATGCGTGATACGTGATGCGTAAAGGGGGCTCGGCCCGGTTATTTGTGTTCATCGGTGTTCATCTGTGGTTAGTCTTCGGTTGTGCCGAAATGGTGCAAGACGATCATAGCGATTCTGCTATTGCCGGTATGCATCGGCGCAGTTTCCGCCTTGTGGATGGTCCTGCGCCAAAGCGGCGACGCGGACACGACTTGGGTGGCGTTTCTATCCGGCGCGGCTTGCTGGTTGACGATCTATCTGCTGCTGCCGAAACCGATGTGGGTGTATGTCCTTGGGCACGAACTGACGCACGCGCTTTGGACCTGGCTGATGGGTGGCAAAGTCAAGAAGTTCAAGGCCTCGGCGAGCGGGGGCCACGTGGTGGTCAACAAGAGCAACTTCGCCATCGCGCTGGCCCCGTATTTTTTCCCCCTCTACGCTGTCCTGGTCGTGCTGGTGTTCCTCGCCGGCCATTGGCTCTGGAACTGGCGACATTACCTGGTCTGGTTTCACCTGCTGCTCGGGGCCGCCTACGCCTTTCACGTGACGTTGAACTGGCACATCCTCAAGCACAGCCAGACGGACATCCGCGACCAGGGTTACCTGTTTTCGGGCGTGATTATCTTTTTGGGGAATGTGGCAGTATTATTGGTGGGGATCCCGCTGCTGGTGTCCAGGATTGGCGTGCTGACGGCACTCGGCTGGTGGCTGGAATGCACGGGTGAAGCGCTGCACCGCCTGGGGAGGATGTTGTGAGGGCTGATAATTCGCGCTTGAAATGTGGAGGCAGTTCAGGCGAAATGAGAGGACGGACCGATTCTGTGGGTTATGGACTTAGGCGACATTCTGAGTAAAGAGCAGATCATCCCGGACCTGCGGGCGACCAACCGCTGGGAAGCGATAGATGAGTTGATCAACAATCTGGTGGCGACCGGCAAGATCGTGCCCGAGCACCACGATGCCATTGCGGCGGTGGTCAAGAAGCGCGAGTCCTCGATGAGCACCGGCATCGGCTTCGGCATCGGGATCCCCCATGCTTCGACCGACCTGATCAGTGAAGTGGTGGGCGCGCTGGGCCGATCCAAGCAAGGCGTCAGCTTCGATGCACTGGACAATCAGCCGGTCAACCTGGTCATGCTTTTCCTTGTGCCCCAGGGCCAGTTTCAAAAGCACCTGCACACCCTGGCCAATATCGCCAAGCTGCTCCACAAGGCGGATTTCCGGCAAGCTTTGGAGCAAGCGGCGGACGCCGACGCGATGCTCCAGATTGTCCGGACCCAGGGGCAGAAGTAGGGCGTCTATATTGTTGGCCTGCGACAGGGTTCCACAGGAAAGCCCCCAGGCTATCGCGACCATGTAACCGTGTAGCTGATTTCACTTCCTTCGACAGTGCTTCCCCACAAACTCCTCGAACAGCGGCTCCACCAGGCGGTGCGCGCCGCCTTGCCGGACGCTGACGTTGCTGCCGTGCTGGTCCGCCCTTGCCCGGACCCCAAGTTCGGCGACTACCAGACCAACGCCCTCATGTCGCTCGCCAAAGCCCGGAAGCTCAACCCGCGCCAATTGGCCGGCGACGTGGTCGCGAGGCTTCAGGTCGGCGATATCTGTGAAAAGGTGGAGCTCGCCGGGGCGGGCTTCCTTAACTTCCGGCTCAAACCTGAGACCCTGGTCCAAACCCTGCAAGGCGCTGCTAGCGGGGAACACCTCTTCTTTGAGACCGCCCCGCAGCCGCGGTCCGTGGTCGTGGATTTCAGCTCGCCCAACGTGGCGAAGTCAATGCACGTCGGCCACATCCGCTCGACGATCCTGGGCGATTGTCTGGCGCGCACGCTACGGTTGCTGGGGCACAAGGTTGTCACCGACAATCATCTAGGGGATTGGGGCACGCAATTCGGGATGCTGCTGGTGGCCTGGAAGCGCGACTTGGATGGCGCCGCGTTGAAGGCCGATGCCATCGGCGAGATGGAGCGTCTCTACAGGAAGATCAGCGCCGAGTGCAAAGCCAACCCCGCCACACTTGAAGCTGCCCGGCAGGAGTTGGTCAAACTCCAACTCGGTGATGAGGAAAACCTCCGCATCTGGCGCGAGATGATCGCCCTGTCCCGCGTCCAGTTCGACACGATTTACCAGCGGCTCGGCGTGAAATTCGACCACACGCTCGGCGAGAGCTTCTACCATCCGCGCCTGCGGCCGCTCGTCGAGGAGCTGCGCGCCAGGGGTATTGCCCGCGAAAGCAAAGGCGCCATAGCGGTTTTCTTCGAGGACATTCCGCAGTTGAAGGAACACCCCGCCCTGGTTCAAAAGAGCGACGGGGCCTTCAACTACACGAGCACCGACCTCGCCACGCTGGCGCACCGGTTGGAGACCTGGCACCCCGACGAGATCGTCTATGTCACCGACGCCCGCCAACAGCTCCATTTCCAGCAACTCTTCGCCGCGTTCCGCCGATGGCATCCGGAGGCCAAAGTGAAACTGGCCCACGTTTGGTTCGGTTCCATCCTGGGCGAGGACGGCAAGCCTTTCAAAACCCGCTCCGGCGAGACCGTCAAACTGTCCGAGCTCCTTGACGAGGCCGAAGAGCGCGCATTCAAAGTCGTCTCGGAGAAGAACCCTGAACTGCCTGAAGGCGCGCGGCGCGAAATCGCGCGCATCGTCGGCATCGGCGCGGTCAAATACGCCGACCTGCTGCCCAACCGCCAAAGCGATTACGTGTTCAGTTGGGACAAGCTACTGGCGTTGAATGGCAATACCGCGCCGTATCTCCAATACGCCTATGCCCGCATCCGCAGCATCTTCCGCAAAGGAGAAGCAGAACAGCGAGGGAGGCATATCTCCCCTTCCTCATCGTCCACATCCCTCCAATTGAACGCGACTGAAGAGCTCGCGCTCGCCCGACACCTGCTCAATTTCGGCCTGGTGGTGGCAGCCGTAGCCGACGATTACCGGCCCAATTTCCTCTGCAATTACCTCTACGACCTGGCCGGGCGCTTCACTAGTTTCTATGAGAACTGCCCGGTGCTGAAATCCGAACCCGAGCAGCGTGCCAGCCGCCTAGTTCTCTGCGATCTGACGGCACGCGTGCTGGAAAAAGGCTTGGGCGTGCTGGGAATCCAGACCTTGGAGCAGATGTGAGGCTCGGCGTCCGAGGGCAGGTTGCCAAGCGTTCCGATTAACTCAGTCGCATCGGCATCACCACGTAGAGGAAAGGTCCATTGATCTTCACGACGCCCGGGCTGAGCTCGTCAATCAACTCGAGGAAGACCTCGTCGTTGGTGAGCGCGTTGAGGGGATCAATGATGTACTTTGGATTGAATGCGATGGCCATATCCGGGCCTTTGTAGTTGATGGCTAGCGATTCTTTAGCCTCACCGACCTCCGGGGAATTGGCAGTGATTTCGAGCTTGTTCTTGCCGAAGCTCAGTTTGACCGAGTTCGACTTCTCGCTGGTCATGATCTCGGCGCGCCGCAGGGCATGTAGGAACTCCTCCCGAACCAGCGCCACCCGTTCTTTGGTCTCCGCCGGAATGACCTGGCGGTAATTGGGATAGTTGCCCTCGATCAGCTTGGTGACGATAAGAACGGTCGAGCCTTTCTCGTCCTTAAGCGTGAAGGAGGCCTGGTTCTCCACGTAACGGATTTCGACTTCGCCTTTGTCCTGCAGCAGGCGGTTCAGTTCATTGACCGTCTTGGCTGGAATGATGAATTCGCCCTGGCTTTTCTCGGCGATATCTAATTCCTCGTCCACCAGCGCCAAGCGACGCCCGTCGGTCGCTACCATGGTCATCTTATGGTCCTTCAGGCTGAGGAAAATCCCATTCAGGACATAGCGGGATTCGTCAGTGGAAATGGCGAAGGAGGTCTTCTTCATCATGCTCTTGAGCGTTTCCTGGGGCAGGACAACCTTCTTGTCCTCTTTAAACTTTGGCAAGGGAGGGAATTCATCCGCGCTCAGCCCGTTAATTTTATAAAACGATGCGCCGGCACGCACGCTGCACGTGTTCTTCTCATCCACCTCCAACTCAATCTCCAGGCTGCTCAACTCGCGCACGATGCCGAAGAGCTTCTTCACCGGCACAGTGGAAGCCCCCGGCTTATTGACCTTGGCCTCCAC
>Ga0326728_10005623_pt1 | contig 34823 bp, 21 predicted proteins | sample MB3enrmetagenome_FD_207602 | JGI IMG/M metagenome (GOLD analysis project Ga0326728, IMG submission 207602) | Lab enriched peat soil microbial communities from McLean, Ithaca, NY, United States - MB31MN | ecosystem: Environmental > Terrestrial > Soil > Wetlands > Peat | place: USA: New York...
GCCAAAGCCGAGGACATTCTGGCCAAACTGGAACGGTGCAAGCGCCGCCTGGAAGAAATTCAGCCCGGCTGCACCACCAAGAAACCCCGAAGAAAAGTTACGGTATAGTTATTTACGCAACAGAACACTAGATCAGATGGCAAAACATGGCGTCGCGCAGCTTGGGTTCAAACCACGTGCTCTTGGGCGGCATGACGCCCCCGCCGTCGGCGATCTCCATCAGGTCCTCGATGCGCGTCGGATAAATCGAAAAGGCGCAGCCGTATTCCTTGCTGTTGACAAGCCGTTCCAACTCGCCTGTGCCGCGAATGCCGCCCACGAAGTTGACCGCCTTGCTCGTGCGCGGATCGTCAATACCGAATATCGGCCCCAAAACGTGCTGCTGCAGCAGGAAGACATCCAGGCCCTCCAGCGCCCTCCGCCCCTCTGTAAACTCAGGGCGGAATCGCAAGCCATGCCAGCGGCCTTCCAAGTACAAACTCACGTCATGCTTGGCGGCGGGGAGGGCGGCGGCGCCGGGCAGAATTTGGAAAACGCCCTCCAACTTCTTCAGCAACGGGGCCCCGCCCAAGCCGGGGGCGGCCTTGACCACCCGATTATAGGGGAGAATCTGCAATTGATTGTGCGGAAAAATGACGCTCAGGAAATACGCGCTCTCCCCCGCCCCTTTGCGCCTTTGATACACCCGCGCCGCCGCCGCGCTGCGATGATGGCCGTCGGCAATGTACAAAAACGGAATCGCCGCAAATGCCGTTCCGATGGCCTCCATCGCCCCGGCCTCCCGCACCGTCCACGACGTGTGCCGGACGCCATCGGCGGCGACAAAATCCGTGTCGGGCGTCTGCGCCAGAAGCGCCGCCGCGATTTCATCCATTTTTCGGGTCGCCCGGTAAACCAGAAAGACGGGGCCGGTCTGGGCATCAAGCGCTTCGATGTGGCGCACGCGGTCGTCCTCCTTGTCGGGCCGGGTCAACTCGTGCTTCTTGATGAGGCCCTCGAGGTATTCCTGGCAACTGGCGGCCGCCACGAGGCCCGTTTGGCTGTGGTTGCCCATGATCTGCCGGTAGAAATAGAAACAAGGCTGCGTGTCCTTTTGCAGCGCGCCCTCGGCCATCAGGCGGCTGAAGTTCTCCCGGCCTTTGGCATAAACCCGCGCGTCGTACGGATCCATGTCCTCGGGCAAATCAATCTCCGGCTTGCTCACGTGCAGGAAACTCAACGGGTTGCCCCGCGCGATCTGGCGCGCCTCCGCCGAAGACATCACGTCGTATGGAAGCTCGCAAATCTTGTTGGCCAGCAAGGGCCGGGGACGCAACGCTGCAAAGGGTCTGATTTGGGCCATAACCGATGGACAATAATCAGCCGGCCGGACAAAGGCAAGGGTCGCCGGTTGCGCTATAGTTTGCTCCCTTTGACGGATCAACGCAATCCCGCCGCCCGGCGCGCCTCTTTGCGAAATTCGCGACAAAGCTTCATGGCGTGGCGCGCGTCACTTTTGGTAACAGAGTTCCCGGGATAACGGGTCTGCACAGCGTAGCTGACCAGCAGGCTGAATGCACCCTGGAACGAAGACCAGAGCGGCTCCGTCGGCACGGCAAGATTCAAAATCGGCTTTCAGAATCCACTCACGAGTGCTTGCCTTCATACATCGTTTGGCCGTCACGCAGGACGCTGGCCATGAAGCCATCGCCAAGCGCAAGTCGTCGCGCAATTTCTTGGGGCGAACGCACAATGACATCCATCGGAAAGGGGGCAGGCACGCGTTCCCGAATCGCTGCCGCCTGCTGCACGTCGCGACGCCCTCGTGCCAACGGCATGACGACAAGAACATCAACGTCCGAATCTTCCGTGGGGCTGCCGTACGCATAAGAACCGAAGATAATAATCTGTTCAGGCCGAAATTCGCCGGCCACAGTTTCGCACCACTTCTTGATGTCTCGCCGTTGGATCATTGAATCAACTCTGCCATGCAGCAAACATAAAGAATTGGGCCAGCGTTGGCAATCAAAGCATGAGAAAAGGCTAAAGACGTGGTTGTTGGGCAAAACGGGATCTTTGACCTTGGAGGTTCACGTCCACAACTGCCGGTCCAGTGAACGGTACTGGATGGCCTCGGAAATGTGGTCGCTGCCGATGTCCGGCGCGCCAATCAAATCGGCAATCGTGCGCGCGACTTTCAGGATGCGGTCGTAGGCCCGCGCGCTCAGGTTCAAGTCGGCCATGGCGAATTTCAACAGTTCCTTGGTCGTCTCGTCCAGCGCGCAGTGACTTTTCAATTCCCGCGGCCCCATGCGGGCGTTGCAGGTGATGGCCGGCTTGCGCGCGAACCGCGCCTGCTGCCGCTGGCGCGCCTCGACCACCCGCTTGCGGATGGCGGCGGAAGCTTCGCCGGTCTGCTCGGCGCTGATGTCGCGGAATTTGACCTGCGGCACCTCCACGTGCAGGTCAATCCGGTCCAGCAACGGCCCGGAAATGCGGCCCAGATAATTCTGGATCTCGCGGGGCGAACTGCGCGATTCCCCCGGCATCTTGCCGTCCGGCGTCGGATTCATCGCCGCCACCAGCATGAATTGCGAGGGGAAGGTCATCGTGCCCGCCGCGCGCGAGATGGTCACCCGCCCTTCCTCGATGGGCTGGCGCATCGTCTCCAGCACGCCGCGCTTGAATTCGGGCAATTCGTCCAGAAAAAGCACGCCGTGATGCGCCAGCGAAATCTCGCCCGGCGTCGGATTGACGTTGCCCCCCAGCAACCCGGCGTCGCTGGCCGTGTGATGCGGGGCGCGGAAGGGCCGGCGGGTGACCAGCGCCTGGCCCGGCTTGAGCAGGCCCACGATGCTGTGAATCTTGGTCGTCTCCAGCGCCTCCTCCAAGGTCAGCGGCGGCAAAATCGTGGTCAGGCGTTTGGCCAGCATGGATTTTCCCGTCCCCGGCGGGCCAATGAGCAGCACGTTGTGGCCGCCCGCCGCCGCGATTTCCAACGCCCGCTTGACCGATTCCTGCCCCTTGACCTCCACCATGTCAATTTCCTCGTCGTACGATTGGTCGAAGATTTTGCTCAGGTCAATCCGGGTCGGCGCGATCTTGATTTCCCCTTCGAGAAAGGCAACGGCCTGGCGCAAATTCTCCACCGGGATCACCTGCAAGCCTTCCACCACCGCCGCCTCCGCCGCGTTCTCCACAGGGACGATGACGCCGGTCATTTTCTCCGCCCGCGCCCGCCAGGCAACGGGCAGGACGCCTTTGACGGGACGCACCTGTCCGGTCAGCGCCAGTTCGCCCACCATGATATAATGATCCAACTGATCGGACATCAATTGGTCATTGGCCGCCAACATCCCGATGGCAATCGGGAGATCGAAACTCGGGCCCTCCTTGCGGACATCGGCTGGAGCGAGGTTAATGGTGGTCCGGCCCATGGGAAACTTGAACCCGGAATTGGTCAGCGCCGTCGAGACGCGGTCCCGCGATTCCTTCACCGCCGCATCCGGCAGCCCGACGATGACCACGACCGTGTCGCCCCAGCCGGAATTGACCTCGACCTCGACGGGGAAGGCTTCAATTCCATTGACCGCAGCGGACAGAACACGGGCCAGCATGGTTTGGATGTTGTGCGACAAGTGAACAAATTGTCAAGATGACGCTTGCGCGTGGCGCGGGCGCAAGGCATTGAAGTTTTCTCTGTGCGGCGAGAAAGGCGGGACCAAATCTGCCCGCCCCTTTACAAATCAAATAGCCGTAACAGCACCTCATCAATGGCATCCAGACCATCCGTTGGCAACGCCCCGAGCATCCTTCCAATTTTGGCGTTGTCCACTCCCACAAGCCCGATGAGGTTGACCACGGACTCTTCCACCAGCCATCTTGGTTTCGGAAAGGGCACTTCACATTCGCCTCCTCGAATTTCTGTCGTCAAAGGCGCAACCACCGACATGTTGCGCCGACTGTCAGCATCGGGAATGGAAATGACGACGCAGGGGCGCACCTTGGCGACATGGCCCAAATCCACCAAGACCACGTCGCCTCGCTTAAAGCTGGTCATAAAGGACGGTGGGAGCCGGTCCGAGCTTATCCCAAGTCTCCGCCGCGGCTTCCGCGAAATCAGAGTCCCTGGACGCGCCCTCGCGAACTTGTGGCAGGCCGAATTTAATGGCCTGACATATCGCGTCTGCCATCGATAGATGAGTGTCTGCCGCCGTCCGCTTGACCTCTTCCATGAGTTCATCCGGCAGTCCCAGTGGATAGGTTGTCATACTTGTGAAGAATTGTACCTGCTCCCTGTGCTTTTTCAAGCCCGCCTGCAAACGGGGCAATGCCGCCAGGCCGACGCTTGCGAGTGCTCCATCGGGAGCGAAATGCATTTCAAATGGGCGAAAACGACACAATCAGCACCACGACCGTATCCCCCACCCTGAATTGACCTCGACCTCGACGGGGAAGGCTTCGATTCCATTGACCTCCGCCGTCGCTCCGCTTTCGCGGCGCTTTCGCGGCGCTATGGCGGACAGGGCAGCGGGCAGAACAAGGGCCAGCATGGGAGGATGTTGGGAGAACACCGCCGCAAGGGCAATGCGGTTTTTGCGGGGTCTGTGGGCCGCCGCAAAACCCGGCGCTCTCGATCAGTTTAAAAAGATGGACTGAAAGATGCCCCGGTCGGTCCAGTTCACTGGATCCCGGATGGCAGTTGCCTCACTCTGATTGACTTGACTGTTACGGTAGATTGATGGGTAAAAACCGAGACAGGCCGATCAATCTGCGAGTAATCGCCGGCATGCTGGAACCTAAGTTTGTTATTGACAAAAATCATCTGCCGTTTTGGTGTGACCAACCAGCGGATGGTCACATCTTCATTGGGCGCAATCGCCCCCATGCCCGTCTTGTGCTGTCCGTTTGCCGGACCGCCGTCCACGCGCAGTTCCGTTCCGTTGACCTCCCAATTGAAGATAACCTGATCGGCGGCATAGGCCAGGCGGAGGTTGGTCGCTGAGGTCTTGGCGACAATGGTAATCTGGACTGGCGGACGGAAAGTGGCCGGAGTGCTCAAGCAATCGTCGTCCTGCAAGACAAAGCCATCTTTGCTTTCTATCGTGTCGCGTCCCAGCGGAAATGCTGTCATCGTGATGTTCTCGGTCGCCGGACATTCCACCATCGCAGGGTCAACCCAGTAACCTCCGATTCGCGCCGTGATTCTGTGATTTCCCGATTTTAGGCCTGCCAGCCCAAAGAAGCCTTCACTATCGGTGCGGACGCTATTCGTTGTATCCGCCGCCACCAGCACATTGTCCATCGGCTTGCCATAGCACGTTATCGAACCAACGAGGCGATGAAGGAGCGGATGGCCGATGGTCACTAATAGTAACTTGCTTGCACTGCCTCCTTTCATGTCCGTAACCGTGCAACGTGCCACAAAATCTCCGTCTGTTTTCTCCCAGCGATGAGTCACGACCGGTTTGCCCCAGTCGAACGACTCGTCGCCGAAATCCCAAGAGTAATCCAAGGGGTTGCCATCCAAGTCTCCGGCCGTTGCCCGAAAGACAATCGGTTCACCAGCGGTCGCCGCCTGCGCGGTCGCAATCACTCGCAGAGTCGGCCGGTGATTTGCGGGAAAGTGTCCCAAATTCACTTGAATATCCACTGACTCGGGACTGGTGTTTCCTTTGCTGACCGGCGTGATATAGATTCCTGATTTGTCGTCGCAAAATGTCCGTCCCAGCAGGAGCGGCGCATCTTTGCAGCCAAGCGGAGAATCGGGCGTCATATCCAGAAGGTTTAATGTCATGTCAACTTTTCCACTGACATCGGCATGACATTTCAGGATGCGGACACCATTCATCAGATAAGGATTTTCGGAAATCAACTGCCGGAATTCCACCCAATACTCGTGCGTGGCGTCGCGTCCGATGCGCAAACCACGCGCTCCTGCCGCCCCGGGCAGGTCCTCGGCATAAATCCGGTACCTGCCGCTATTTGTGACGTTTAGGATGTCTTTGGGGCCGAACCAGCCCAGCAGAGCTTTCGAGCGCACGCTGAAATGATTTCGCGGGTCGTCTCCACCGCCTCCCATTGGATCGTAACTATCGGCGTAAGTCATCTCTGTTCCCGGTCCGATCACGCTTCCGTCCCAGGCCTTCCACACCGCGTTATGCGGAAGCCCGAAGTTATGCCCCAATTCGTGAACGACTCCCGCAAATCCAATAGGAGGGGCCAGCCACAGTCCTTTGCCCCGAAAAATTCCCACCCCATCTCCTCCCACGGCTGAATTAAAGACCATTATTTCCAAATCAAATTTGTCAGGATCAAATCCGCGCGCTTTGGCCGCCGCACGAGCATCCTGATCGCGTTGCGCATGGTTCGTTGCATACCACGCGGCCCGATGCGGCATTCTAAACGTCGGGGGGAAGGTCGTTTCGATGGACAGTTTACCATCAGAAACCTCGCGATAATAAGCCTCTACCGCATGCATGACTTGCGCGCCTCTTGCTTCCGACACCGGTTCTCCTTCGATGTCGTCAAAATCAAGGCGGATAAAAAGCAATGTCTTTTTGCCAATAGACAATTCCGACGCCGCAACCACATCGGGATATCCAAAGGCGAAAAACACAAGAAATGCCAAGCTCCACCAACGAAACTGTCGGAGGAAATGCTCTAGCCGAGCTTGTATTGGAGAAATGGCATGCATAAGTTGGAAAAGGGGTCACCGTGCCTCTGCCCAAGTTTGTCGGGGCAGAGGGTGGGCTTTCCGCAAGCGGAGGAACCCGTCTTGGATAGGCGAAATCGACATAATGATGACGACGACCGTATCGCCCCAGCCGGAATTGACCTCCACTTCGACGGGGAAGGCTTCGATCCCATTGACCTCCGCCGTCGCGCTTCCCGGCGCTTCCGCCGTCGCTCCTGGCGGAGCTATGGTAGACAAGATGGCGGACAGGGCAACGGACAGAACACAGGCCAGCATCAGCGGATGGTGGACCAACGCGGGCGCAAGGGCAATCCGGTTTTTGTGCTCCTGTGGGAAAAGTGGGAATGGAGCGTGACCTGCTTTCTCACGGCACCGGGTGACATTTAAGGAGTTTAAGAAGCGAGAACTTACCTGCACTCCCATGAGAGGCGCGAGAAAACCGGGCAAAAGTGGGGTTGGCCCCTCCGCACCAAAAGCACCGGAAAGGCAAAATTCCCGGATCGCCCCTCTCGAAATAACTTGGCAATATCGAGGAAAGGGTGGAAATTCAAACCAACGATTGAACATATGGCTGCTTTAACTTTAGATCGCGTCCTGACCCAAGCCGAAGCGTTGCCGGCGGACGAACAGGAAATGCTCGAAAGGCTGTTGCGCCAGCGTCGTATCGAAACGTGGCGGCAAGAAACGGCAGCGCAGGCCAAGAGCGCCATCAAAGCTTTTCGCTCCGGCAAACTCAAAAGTCAATCGGCTGAAAGCCTCATCGCCAGCTTGCGCAAAAGCAAATAAGCCATGGTTGAGCTTGTTCCCACGACCCAGTTTCAACGGGCGTTTCGTCGCCTGATCGGGAAAAATCCCGCGCTGCAACCGCAATCGAGACGACTCTGCGGCGCCTGGCGGAAAATCCCAATGATTCCCGCCTGAAAACCCATCACTTGAGCGGGCGACTGTCCGGACTACACGCGTGTTCCGCCGGTTACGATTGCCGGATTGTTTTTGCGAAAGAAAAACATCCGAAAACCGGCGCGGAGGTTTTGCTCCTAATCAATATCGGCTCGCATGAGGAAGTCTATTGAACCAGGGCAGTGCTTCGGCTTTTAGTTCAGCCAGCTGTCCGAGCATCCCGACGGCGATGGGCAGATCGAAACTCGGCCCCTCCTTGCGGACATCCGCCGGCGCCAGATTGATGGTGGTCCGCCCCATGGGAAACTTGAACCCGGAATTGGTCAGCGCCGTCGAAACCCGGTCGCGCGATTCCTTGACCGCCGCATCTGGCAGCCCGACGATGACGATGATGGCGTCCCCCTAGCCGCAATTGACCTTCACCTCGAACACCACGAAAAAAAAGGGGAAAGTGGCATTTTGGCATTGAGGGCGAAAAAGGCGAAAAACGGGGGTGTTTTTGCGGCATTGGAACCGCGGGTGGTTGCAAATAGTTGATAATAAGTTGAATACAAATGTGAATTATGCCGCAAAAGAACAAAGTGGGGCTATCCTCGTGTTTTAAAACATGACAATACCATTGACCGACCCCGTTTCGTCCGAGCATCCCGACGGCGATGGGCAGATCGAAACTCGGCCCCTCCTTGCGGACATCCGCCGGCGCCAGATTGATGGTGGTCCGCCCCATGGGAAACTTGAACCCGGAATTGGTCAGCGCCGTCGAAACCCGGTCGCGCGATTCCTTGACCGCCGCATCTGGCAGCCCGACGATGACGATGATGGCGTCCCCCTAGCCGCAATTGACCTTCACCTCGAACACCACGAAAAAAAAGGGGAAAGTGGCATTTTGGCATTGAGGGCGAAAAAGGCGAAAAACGGGGGTGTTTTTGCGGCATTGGAACCGCGGGTGGTTGCAAATAGTTGATAATAAGTTGAATACAAATGTGAATTATGCCGCAAAAGAACAAAGTGGGGCTATCCTCGTGTTTTAAAACATGACAATACCATTGACCGACCCCGTTTACGCGTTCCCAGCGTTGGCGTTGGGCAGCAACCGGCAAGCCGGCGATGAAAGGGAATTGAGCGAGTGCGTTTTTCTTTCGTCCCTGACGGGACTTGCATGGTGTGTTTGACGGTTTCCCGGCGCTAAAGCGCCGGGCTATTTTCATTCTATACCCAGCGTCATAAGTACTTGCGTATTCGGCGCGCACGGAGTGCGCTCCCTACCTGTTTTGCAGGGCGGGCAGTCCTCTGCCCGGCGTCATTGGCGCAAGCTGAACACATTCTTTCACAATGTAGATTTTCAACGGAGTCCGACGGGTGCGGTCAAAGAAAAGAAAGGAAACCCAAATAAAATCAGACAAAAAAGGCCGGCGGCGACGCTTGAATGGGTGAAATCGCGTGAATAGCGGTTCCCAACATGAATGGCCCGCAGACTCAGACTGGGAGCAATGGCTGGGGCGGCATGCGCCCGCGCTGTTGCTCTTCGCCCGGCAACAAGCCCGTTGCGAGGCCGACGCCCAGGACTTGGTGCAGGAGGCGGTGGTGGAGTCGTGGCGTCGGCAAGGCCAGGGTGCGCCGCCCCCGTTGGGATGGGTCTATGCCACAATCCGTCACCGGGCGATTGACCTGGCCCGGCGGGATGAGCGGCGGGCGGATCGGGAGGTGGCGGCGCATCGGGACGGCCCGCAATGCTGGTTTGACAGCGGGGTGGAGGAACGCGAGCGCAACTTGTTGATTCAGAAAGCCATGAGCCATTTGCCCGAAATTTATCGCGACGTTCTCACGCTCAAAGTCTGGGGTGGGTTGACCTTCGGCGAGATTGCCGAGACGTTGGAGATTCCGGCCAATACGGCGGCCTCGCGCTACCGTTATGGCTTGATGGAATTGCGCAAGTTGACCAAGGAGGTTTTCGCGTGAACGAAAACGAACTGGAGCGGTATGAGGCCGAATTGCGGCGCGCAACGCCCGCGCGGCTGCCGGAGCAGTTCATGGCCCGGTTGCAGGCGGCCCGGCCTGGCGCTCAACCGGCGCGGCGCGCGCCTCTCCAGCCGGCGGCTGGGATGCCGGGGTGGCAGTGTTTGTTGCGCTGGCTGGCGCCGGCGCTGGCTGTGGCCGTGGCCGGGTTGCTCGTCGGACGGGCGGCCTTCGATCCGGCCAGCAGCAGAAAGCCGCTGGCCGTCGCTTATGGGCTGAAGGCGGACGACGTGCAAGTGGACCAGGAACTGGTCTCCTCCTTCGACGTGGTGGCGAAGCTGCCGGGCGGAGAGCCGGTGCGGTTTCGCTGCCGGAAGTGGAGGGACCAATTGGTGGTGACGGACAAAAGCCACGGGGTGGAAATCGAGCAGAGCAGCCCGCGAGTGGAGGTCGTGCCAGTGCGGTTTGAAACCTTTTGATGAACCCAAAAAAGATCGGAGATCCTTATCATGAAACATATTATTTCCAGGATGAATGTCGTGCTCACCCTCGCTTCCACGGTGCTGTGGGCCGGCTCGGCGGCCGCGCGCGCGGACGATCAACAGGAGCGCACAGTGGTGGTCACGGCCCAGGCGCAGGGCGGCGATGATGATTGGGCCGCGCCTGCTCCACCACCCGCGCCCATTCCAGGACAAGGCCAGAACCAGATTACGATCCAAGCCATCGAGACTGACGGCAAGGGCAGGCAGGCCAAGGCGGGCGCGTGGCTGGGTTTGGCGGTCGAGGAGTCCTCCGAGGCGTTGTCCTCACAATTGGGCCTCAAACCTGGAGAAGGGTTGACGGTCAACTTCATCGCCGCAGACAGTCCGGCGGCGAAGGCTGATTTTCACAAGAACGATGTCTTGGTCGAGTTGGACGGCCAGATGCTCGTCCACCCGATGCAGTTGCGCAAGTTGGTGCAAATGCACGCGGAAGGCGACACGATCAAACTGACGTTCTATCGGGGCGGCAAGAAGCAGACCGCCTCGGTCAAATTGGGGAAGACGACTTGGGACGAGGCCCTGCACACGACATGGCCGGGCGGCATCTCTGGCTGGAGTTCCGGCGGGGGCGGGTCCCAGCACACGACATCACCGGGCGGTCTGCAAGACCTCGAAATCCAGCTTGACGGCCTCAACGGCCAATTGCACGGCATGGGAGAATCCCTGGCCCGCGCCGGTTTGGACAAAGCCAAGGTAAATGTCGAGATCAGGCGCACGATGGAACAGACGCGCAAAGCCATCAAGGACGCCATGCGGAGCGCGAAGGACGCAAAGTCCCTGGCCACCGCTGGCCGGGAACTGGAGGCCCTGGCTGGCGAGGGTGTTGATGTGGACAAGGACGCCACGGTCATCATCCGCAACAAGGGCAACTCGATCCGGACGATGGTGCAAGCGGACGAGAACGGCACCTATATCATCGAGGCGGGCGCAAAAACGCACCTGATAGCGCACGACAAGAACGGCAAATTGCTGTTCGACGGGGAAATTGACACCGCGGCGCAACAGGAGAAGGTCCCCAAGGAAGTTTGGGAGAAGGCCAAACCGATGTTCGACCAGATAGCCGTGCCGAAGGGCAGCGAGCCGAAAGGGGAAGGCAAAGCCGGGCCATAGCCGGATTTCTGAAACAAAACACCTTGCTGGCGGGTCATACAAGTGTGAGTGACGCAAGAACTTGTTTTCCCAGCCGGAGGACTATCCGATGAAAAAGCGAATTCTGACCGTGATGGCGGCTCTTGTGGCTGCGGGCCTGTTCATAATGCTCGCTCCACCGATGCTTAACAACACGGGTCCGGCTTGGATCAACGGGACTTTCCACGTGACGGGCCGCAACTTCTACTTTGGCAAACGCCAGTGGCTGGCAGACATCCGCACGATTTTGGCGGCTATTCGTTTTTTGCACCAGACCAGGAAGGCCAATCCAACCACGCCGGTGGATATCGCCAATGTCCCGCATTCGCCGCCGCCCCGGCCGGCAATCTCCACCAACCTCTTCGGGGAACGACGGCACTGGATCGTCGCCGCGGTTCGTCGGCAACGGGCTGCCGAGGGCCGGACGGGCCATTGGCCGTGACGGGCTGTCGTCCTTCAACGGGCTGTTGCTGATGTTCTCTTGTCGGTACGAAATTCGTCCACTGGATTTCAGTTTTTTTCAAGCGGTTCTTTACAACGTGAGCGCTTTGGTCAATAAAGGTTCTAACTTGATTGAAACCGCGCATGAACTTCAAGCTTCAACCAGCAGATTTGGCAGTCTTTCTAACTCTTCGGCCGCTTGGATTTGCCCCGGCTGCGTTCGCCATGGCATTGGCAAGCCAATCCTGTCTGGGTGACGCATTGGCCCTGGGCAGCACGCCGGAAAAGGTGGAGCCCACGGTGAAGATGGAGGTGTGGGCCTTTCCGCTGCAGGAGGTGCGATTGTTGGACGGGCCTTTTCGGCACGCGATGGAGTTGGACGGGGCGTATTTGCTGGCGCTGGACACCGAGCGGCTGGTGCGCAATTTCCGCATCAACGCCGGGCTGCCCAGCCCGGGGGAGCCGTTGGGAGGATGGGAGGCGCCGAACTGCGAGTTGCGGGGGCATTTTGTCGGCCATTATATGTCGGCCTGCGCGCAGATGTATGCGGCGACCGGGGAGGAGCGCTACAAGGAGAAGGGCCAGGCGGTGGTAAGGGCCTTGGGCCAATGCCAGGAAAAGCTGGGGAATGGGTACTTGAGCGCGTTTCCCGAAACCTTCATTGACCGGGTGGAGCAACGCAAGCAGGTCTGGGCGCCTTATTACACGTTGCACAAGATTCTGGCGGGGCTGGAAGACATGTATGTCTATTGCCAGGACGAGCCGGCGCTGGAGATGGCGCGCAAGTTTGGCGACTGGGTGGTGGCGCGCAACGGCCGGCTCAGCGACGAGCAAATGCAGGCGATGCTGCAAACCGAGCAGGGCGGGATGAATGAATCGCTGGCCAACCTTTACGCCCTGACCGGGGAGAAGAAGTATCTGGAGATGTCGCTGCGCTTCAACCATCACCGGGTCGTCGAACCGCTGGAGGCCGGGCAGGATCGGTTGACGGGATTGCACGCCAACACGCAGATACCGAAATTCATCGGGCTGGCGCGCCAGTACGAATTGACCGGGGACGCGAAGCTGGAGGCGGGAGCGGAGAACTTCTGGCAGACTGTCGTGCATCATCGCTCCTACGTCATTGGAGGCAACAGCGACGGGGAGATGTTCACGGCGACCAACCGGCTCTCGCAAATGGGGCCAAACACGACGGAGACCTGCAACACCTATAACATGCTCAAGCTGACGCGGCATTTGTTTTGCTGGCAGCCGCGGGCCGAGTACGCCGACTACTACGAGCGGGCGCTATGCAACCACATTCTGGCCTCGCAGAATCCGGAGACCGGGATGATGTGCTACTACGTGCCCTTGCGCACCGGCTCGCGCAAGAATTTCAACAGCCCCGACAACGACTTTTGGTGCTGCACGGGCACGGGGGTCGAAAACCATGGCAAGTATGGAGATAGCATTTACTTTCACAATGAGAGCCAGCTTTACGTCAACCTGTTCATCGGCTCGGAATTGGACTGGAAGGAAAAAGGGCTGCGAGTGCGGCAGGAAACCCGGTTTCCCGAAGAGGAACAAAGCCGCTTGACCCTGAACTGCGCCAAGCCGGTGGAACTGGAGCTGCAAGTGCGGCATCCGGGCTGGGCGCGGCGCGGCTTTGAGATCAGGGTCAACGGAGAGGAAGTTCCCGCCGGAGAGCCTGGCGGCTACACGGCGATCAAGCGGGTGTGGAAGGACGGCGACCGGATCGAGATCAAGATGCCCTTCGAACTGGAGATGGAAGGATTTGCGGACAAGCCGGAGCGTGTGGCGGTGATGGACGGGCCGCTGGTGTTGGGGGCGGTGATTGACATGAAGAAGCCCAATCCCGGGATCGTCAGCGCGCCGGGCAAGTGGCTGGCAGAGTTGCGGCCGGTGGCCAATCAGAGAGCGACCTTTGAAGGGGCGGTTTTTCGCATTCCCGGGCAGGAGAAGCCGGAGAGCTTGACGTTGGAGCCGTTCTACAAGATTTACCGGCGCCACTACCAGGTGTATTGGGACCAATTCACCCCGGAGCAATGGCAGGAACGGGAGAAACAATCCGCGGCGGAGGCCCAGAGGCGGCGGCAGATCGAGGCCCTGACGGTGGACAGCGTCAACCCCGGCGAGGAACAAAACGAACGCGACCACAACCAGAAGGGTGAACGGAGCAGCACGGGCGACTTTGGCGATCATTTCTACCGGGACGCGGCCGAGGGGGGCTGGTTTTCCTGGGATTTAAGAACGCTTCCGGAGGAGCCGCAGAATCTTGTCCTGACCTACTGGGGAGAAGACCGCGGACGGCAGTTTGACATAATAGTTGACGGACAGAAGCTCGCGACCGAGCGTCTGAGAGGCAGCCATCCAGGGGTCTATTTTGACCAGGTGTATCCGCTGCCGGCGGCGCTGACCAAAGGCAAAGAGAAAGTGACGCTCAGAATCCAAGGCTCCAACACGTGGGTGGGAGGAGTCTTTGGCGTGCGGGTGATGAAGGCGGCCGAGAGCCGCTGAAAACGCCGTGAGCCAGACCTTCGACATTATCATCGCGGGGGCGGGAATTGTCGGGGCGGCTTGCGCGGCGGAATGCGCCGCCGGGGGCCTCAAGACACTGATCCTGGACCGGGGCATTGCCGGCGGGGGAACCACGGCGGCGGGCATGGGGCATATCGTGGTGATGGACGATTCGGAGGCGCAATTTGCCTTGACCGAGTATTCGCGCCGGTTATGGCTGCAACTGCGCGGCGAGCTTCCCGCCGACGTGGAATACGAAGTGTGCGGGACGCTTTGGGTCGCGGCCGATGAGCAGGAAATGGCCGAGGCGCGCCGCAAGGAAAAATACTACACGGAGAGAAAGGCGCGCGTGGAGATCCTCGACGGCGAGGCGGTGCGCCGGGCGGAACCGAACTTGCGGCCGGGCCTGGCCGGGGGACTGCGCGTCGCGGACGACGGGGTGATCTACCCGCCGTGCGCGGCCCGATTTTTAATTGACAAAGCGCGCCGGCACGGGGCCGAATTTCGCGCCGGCGCAGACGTCAGGGCATTGTTGCCCGAAGGCGGGGTGGCGCTGGCTGACGGCTCGCGCATTTCCGCCGGGCGCAGCCTCAACGCCACAGGGCCGTGGTCGCCGGAGTTGATGCCCGGCCTGCCGGTGCGCAAGCGCAAAGGCCATCTGGTCATCACCGACCGCCATCCCGGCTTTGTCCATCAGCAGATTGTCGAATTGGGTTATCTCAAAAGCGCGCACTCGACGGGCAAGGACTCGGTGGCGTTTAACATCCAGCCGCGCCAGACCGGGCAGATGTTGATTGGGTCCTCGCGCCAATTCGACGCCGGCGGGACCGAAGTGGAGCAGGGAATCCTCCGGCGCATGCTGGCGCGCGCGATGGAATATCTGCCCACGCTGGGAAAACTTTCCGCCACGCGAGCGTGGACGGGCCACCGGGCCGCAACGCCGGACAAACTGCCCTTGATTGGCCCGAGCATCGAGCACGAGCGCATCTGGCTGGCCAGCGGACACGAAGGATTGGGGATCACCACCTCGCTGGGCACCGGCCGCCTGGTGGCGGACTTGTTGCTGGGCCGCCGGACGGAGATTGCCGCGCAGCCGTATGCTCCCGCGCGGTTTGTCAACCCCACCGTTTCCCATGCCTGACGAAATCCGGTTGCGCGTCAATGGAAAGACCGTCTGCGTGACGGCCGGCACGGTGGTCGCCGCCGCCGTGGCGCAGGCAGGGCAAGCGGCCTTCCGGCGCTCGGTTGGAGGACAAGGGCGCGGGCCGTTGTGCGGAATGGGAATTTGCATGGAGTGCCGGGTGAGCATTGACGGCCAGGCCCATTGCCGGAGTTGCCAGACGGTGTGCGAGCCGGGAATGGAGGTGCGGACCGATGAATGAAACGCGGCTCCGCTTTGAGGTCGTGGTCGTGGGCGCCGGTCCGGCTGGCCTGGCCGCCGCCTGCGCGGCGGCGGAGAACGGACGCCGCACGGCGTTGGTGGACGAGACCCCCTGGCTGGGCGGACAAATCTGGCGCGGCCAGCAAGCCCACCCGGCCCTGCGGCCGGCGGCGCGATGGGTGGAGCGATTCCGGCGAAGCAATGCGTCGTGGCTGGACCGATGCACGATTCTTGGGCCGGCGGGCCGGCGCACCTTGCTGGCGGAGCATCCGGCCGGCCCGCGCCAGATTCACTGGGAACGGTTGATTCTGGCGACGGGCGCGCGGGAGTTGTTTCTTCCGTTTCCGGGATGGACGTTGCCCGGAAATTTCGGTCCCGGCGGCCTGCAATCGCTGGCCAAGCACGGCTGGCCTGTGGCGGGCAAACGGATCGTGCTGGCGGGCAGCGGACCGCTGTTGCTGGCGGTCGCCGGCGGGTTGCGAAAAATGGGAGCCAGCATTGTGTCCATCAATGAGCAGGCGCCCTTGAGGCGATTGATCTCCTTTGGCGCGGGACTGTATCGCTGGCCGGGGAAACTGGCGCAGGCGGCGCGGCTCAAATGGACGTTGCTCGGAACGCCGATGCGTTTCGGAGTCTGGCCCGTTGCCGTGGAAGGGCGGGAACAAGTGCGCGCCGTGATCCTGACCGACGGGCGCCGCCAGTGGAGGGAGGAATGCGACTTGCTGGCGTGCGGCTTCGGGCTGGTGCCCAATGTCGAATTGCCTCTGGCGCTGGGCTGCCAATTGGAGAATGACTTCGTGAAGACCGATCCATGGCAGGCCGGCAGCGTGGCTGGCGTCTATTGCGCGGGAGAATTGACCGGCATCGGCGGCGCGGAGGCCGCGCTGGTGGAGGGCCGGATCGCCGGATTGGCGGCCAGCGGGCGGGAGGATGCCGCCCGGCCATTGATGGCGCGGCGCGCGGCCTGGCGCCGGTTTGGCGCGGCCCTGGCCCGGGCGTTCGCGCTGCGGCAGGAAGTGGCGCGCCTGGCGGCGGCGGAGACGCTGGTCTGCCGGTGCGAGGACGTTGGGTTTGACAGGATGAGGAGCTTCGCCAGTTGGCGGGAGGCCAAGTTGCAGAGCCGCAGCGGGATGGGGCCGTGCCAGGGCCGGGTGTGCGGGGCGGCGGCCAAGGTGCTTTTCGGATGGGGAATGGAATCGGTTCGTCCGCCGGTCTTGCCGGCCCGTGTGGAGAGCCTCTGCCAGGACGGAGACGAGGGGTCTGTTGAGGATAAAGAGGGGCGGCCGTAGAAAACGGCTCCAAATTGGCAGGAATTCACAGGGAGCGTGTAATAATCCACCAAGATTATTTTTGCGAAGAAGCGTAGATTTTATCCCATGATCGCCTCAAGCGCAAACCGGCCGTGTTGCCGTGCTTTTGAGGATCGGTCAGATAACGGAGTTGTGCGCATGAATTTTAAACCGCGAATAGTCTGCAAACCGCAAGAACTGCCTCAGAATATGAAAGCAACCCAATACAAATTGTTTAGTTTGACGACCCTGGCCGTTGGCCTGCTGGCCCTGCTGGCAGCGACGGCAACCACACAAGCGCAAGTGGTGACAAACACCTTCACGAACGCCTCGCTCGACCTGGTGACCAACGGCGTCATCGGCTCCGGCTTCGACGGCCTGGACCTGGCTTTCGGGGACGTGCCGGGCGCGAACAACGCAGGAGACGGCAACGGGGCGACCTTGATGGCCAATTCGGCCGCGCCTTTCACGGGCTTTTTGGTCGTCCAGACCGTCAACAGCGCTTGGGGTCAGGGCGGCCCGGGAGACGACGGCTTTTTCGCCTTTAACGTTGTGAAGGGCGATTTTACCGTCTCAGCGGAAGTTGCAGGGCCTTATGCTAATGAGGGTTATGTGTTCTCCGGCGTGATGGCCCGCGCCATCAGCGACGGTACCGGGGGGCCCTACAATCCGACGGGCACAAACGCGAGCGAAAACTGGGTGAGCATCACCGTATTTCAAGAGTTCGGCATTGCCACGATGTCCGAGGACATGACCAACGGGACGTCGGATCAGTTTGTCAACACCGGCCCCATCACCAACCTCTACGGCGTCCTGGCAGATAACATCTACCTGCAGATAAAGCGCACTGGCGACGTTTTTGTCCTTTCCGACAGTCCGGACGGAGTGACTTGGACGCCCGAACATACAAATAATCGGCCCGATCTGCATGGTGCCGCGATTCAGGTTGGCATCGAGGAGTCAACCTTCAGTGGCAATTCACCGATTATATTCTTCACCGATTACGGCTTGGTGGGGACGAACACCATTGCGCGCCCGGCAAGCGATCCTACGAACATCCTGGTTTCTGCTCCCGTCAGCGCCACCTCCGTCGCGGTGTCGTGGACGCCAGCGCCGGGCAGCGATGGCAGTGTGGTCGTGATTCGTGCCAACGCACCGATCATTCAGTCGCCCTATTATGGCTTCTCCTACGTGGGCAATCCGACCAATGGCGCGGTGACCAACATGGGCGGCGAACAACAGGCCCTTTACGTCGGCTCAGGCACCAACGTCACCATTGACGGCCTGGGTGGCAGCAACAACGTCTATCACGTGGCGGTCTATTCTTACACGACCAACGGCGGAACCACGCCGATCACTTACGACACCAACCCCGCCGTGGCCGTCTTCAACGGGCCGGGCACTCTGGCCTCCGTCAACTTTACCATTTCACCTTCCAGCCTGCCGGTTAATGGTTATGCCGCGGCCTCGGTCACGGCGACGTACACCAGCGGCGACAGCTACGACGTGAGCGCTGTCGCGAGTTTCAGCGGTTGGGATTCGACAGTCATCCAAGTCCTCAACGGCGCGGTGACCGGCCTCAGTGCCGGCTCTACGGCGCTGACGGCCACCTATGACGGTATCAGCGGCACGAACACCGTAACGGTTCACACCCCGGCCTTTGCGGACAATTTCGGCACACCGCACAACTATGTGGCTAACGGCCTGCCCGGCACCGGATGGGAAGGAATCTACCTTAAATGGGGCGATTTTCCGGGAGACGTTGGAACAGGCTTGTTGACGACGGCCTGCGACGCCGACATCACCGCCAGCAATGTGCTGACAGTGACCGCCCAAAACACCGCTTGGGAGGGCGCGTCCGACTCCGGTTTCTTCCTGCACAAGTACGTTGCGGGTGATTTCCAGATGGCAGTGCATATCACCAGCCTCCAGACCCTCGCTTACCAATTCGCCGGCCTCATGGCGCGGGCTTACAACAACTCCGGCCTGGCCGGGCAACAAGGCGCCGCGTACAGTCCGAGCACCGGCGCCGCCAGCGAAAACTGGGTGGATTGGAGTCAATTCGACCAATATAGCGACTCGACGGACGCGCGCTATGCGACCAATGGAGTGGACAATGAATTGGCGAACTACGACGGCCTCACGGGCAATGATTACTGGCTGCTGATGAGGCGCGTTGACAGCACCAATTTCCTGTTCTATCGCAGGGTCAACGCCACGGACTCGTGGGTTCCGCAAACCAATCAGACCATTGTCCGTTCTGACTTTAACGGTGTGCCCTTGCAGGCGGGCCTCTTCGAGGCGATGTTCACCCCTCTGGTGGGCACCGTCCAATTCGACAGCTTCATGCTGGATGCCAGCAACCTGGACGCTGGAGGACCGCCGCCCTCGGCCTGCAGCAATCTGGTCACGACCCTTAACGCGGATTTCTCGATCACGCTGACGTGGTCGCCCGGCACCAATGTGAACAACAGCGAGGCCACCAGCTTTGTGGTCGGCAGGGACGGCGCGCCGGTCAACCAGCAGCCCCCGTATGGCTTCCTTTCCACCGCCAATTCTCAGTTTGGCCAAGGCACCGATTTGGGCGGCGGGAATTTTGTCCTGTTTCGCGGAGTTGGCGACACTGTGACGGTGACCGGCCTCAAGCCGGGTGACATCTATTATTTCGCCGTCTATGACTATTCGAGCAGCAGCACGACCAAGGTGTTCGATCTGGAGACGGCTGCGGCTGGCTCCATACAAGACGGCAATCCCACAAACATGGTGGTTTCGCTCCCTGTGCCCAGCATACCCTCCTTTGGCATTGGCCTGCCCAATGTGAACCTCGTCTTCCCCGGCAATGTCCTGGGATCGGCGAACGTTGCCCAATACTCCACCATGACTTCGGCCAACACGAACATCGCAGTCGCCGCCGGCGGGGTGATCACAGGCGTCTCGCCCGGCACGACAAGCATCCAGGTGGTGTATGCGGTGGGAACAAACCAGTTCACCAACACAGTGCAGGTGACAGTGCATGCGCCGGCGTTCAGCGACAACTTCACCACGGCGCATGATTACCTCAATAATGGCGTGACCAATACAACTTGGGACGGCGTCTATGCCTATCCAAACTTCACGATCCCAGGCACCGGCTTCACCTCCGATCCAGCCGCCGCCATTCTTGGAGCCGACGCCGACATTACGACCAATGGCACATTGACGGTGTCCAACATCAATGTCGGCTGGGAATTCGACCAGAACGACGGCTTCTTCCTGTTCAAGTACGTGCCGGCCGATTTCCAGATGCAGGTGCATTTGGTCAACTTCAACGCGTTTACCAGCCCCAACCCGGCGTATGACAATCCGGGCTTGATGGCGCGCCTTTATTCAACCGACACCAATGGCGCCATCGGAGCGCCGTTCGCCGCGAATGCTCCGGGCACTAATGGGCTGCCCGTCCCCAACGGGGAGGACTGGGTATCCTGGACGCGCTTCGACCAGTACGGCATCGGGACTTATGCGCGGGCGGAAATTGATAACGCCAAAGTGGTGAGCAGCACCCAAACGGACGCGGGTTCGGGCCAATTCTGGCTGCTGTTGGTTCGCCAGCAGGGCACCAACTTCTCTTTCTATCAGAAGGCCAACCAAACCGATCCATGGGTGCCGGCGCCCAGCGGAGTCACCTACGCCAACGCTGTCTATGCCAACCAGCCCCTGCAAGTGGGCATCATCGCGTGCGCCTATGACAGTGGTCTGGTGCAGGTGGATCAATTCGACCATTTTGCGCTTGACGTGAGCGGCGCGTTCGCGTTGACGTTTACGCAATCAGGGCTTAATTTAGTCCTGAGCTGGCCGGATCAGCCAGGCATCGTTGTGCAGAGCACAGCGAGCTTGACGCCGGCGAAGTGGCAGCCGGTGACCAGCCCCACGCCAACCGTGACCAACGGCGTGGCGTCGGTGACGCTGCCGATCGGGTCGCAGAATGCGTTCTTCCGATTGAGCGAGGCGACGCCATAGCAACGAATAGAAGACCAGAGGGCGGGCCGGAGCTGGATGCCGGCCCGCCCTTTGTTCTAGAGCGGCAGATCCGTTTAACGAAATGAAAAGAGTCAGACAAAACACGAGCGCGGCCTTCACCCTGATCGAATTGCTGGTGGTGATCGCCATCATTGCCATCCTGGCCGCGCTGCTCTTGCCGGCGCTGGCCACGGCCAAAGAACAGTCCGTTCGGACTAAATGCCTGAGCAACTTGAAGGAAGTCAATCTGTCGCTGCAAATGTACGCGGGCGAAAACAAGAGTTATCTGCCGACCGGAGATGGGCAGAGCTATTGGGCTTGGGACATTCCCTGGGTGCCCGGCAACAACATGATGGCAAATGTCGGGAGCTATAAAATCTTTTTTTGTCCGGGCACCGGGTGGCGATTCAGTGATTCCAATAACTTCGCTTTATGGAATAACTACGCCACCGGGACCTTGCACGTCGGCGGGTATGGACTGACGTTGCCGGGCGTGGGAGTCGCCTCTGCAGGAGGCGGGTTCGTCGGCTCGGATCCGGGCGATCCGGTCTATACCAACGTGAATGTCAAGATTGACCTGAATGGGCCTTGGTCTTATGGGCCGTTGACGGTGGTCATGGGGGCGCTGTCGAGCCGGGTTTTGGCGGCCGATCCGGTGATAGAGATCACCAGCGGCGGGGTGACCAACTGGACGGATATTCAGGGAGGTTATAGTGTTCACCATACGACGGGACACCTGAGCAAGAACCTGCCCGCGGGCGGGAACGTCTCGATGCTGGATGGCCATGTCCAGTGGCGTCAGTTTCAGCTTATGATTCGGCGAACCGACAAGTTGACTGGAACGGAAGAAGATTCGCCGTACGGCCCCGCGTTTTTTTGGTGAAAGGCGAGATTCTTCGATTTTTCCTGGCGCTCGGATTGGCCGCCGCGACCACCGCGCCGGCCGGTCCTGAGCGGCCGGGGGCCGATGCCATCGTCAAGATTGATCCTCCGGAGAAGGGCTTCTTTTGCAAGGAAACCTATTATCGCGGCATCCCCATCAAGTCCTCCAAGGAAGTCGTTGATGAAGCATTGGTGGCCGCCCGCGGCCGGCTGGCGATGATGCTCACCAACCTGCCAGAGGTTTGCGAGAACCTACGCGCCGCCGGCGCCGAGTTGCACGTCATCGGCCGATATCAGGTCACCTCCGATCTTCCCGAATGGCGCCAGGAGAAGGGCAAACCCCAGGCCGAATACAACGGCCTGACCATTGACCAGCGCACAAGGGGCATGGGGGGCAAAATCTGCTCCTGCGGCGAGGAAAACCTGCTCAAGCTGGAAAAGGATCGCTACTTTGGGCGCGACATCTGCGTCCATGAGTTCTCCCATTGCATCTACCAGTTTGGAATTTCGCGTGAGGTTCGGGATCGCTTTCGGCGGCAGTACAAGGCCTCGCTGGCCAAGGGGCTGTGGGAGAAGGCCTACGCCGCGTCCAATGATGACGAGTTTTTCGCGGAGCTGGCCATGTGGTATTTCGGCACGCATGGCGATCTGCATATTGCCGGCCCAAAACCGGAAAATGGGCGCGAGGGCCTCAAAGCGTACGACCCGGAGGCCTTTGCGTTGTTTGACGAATTATTCAGCGGCCGAATGAAGGTTCCCATCCAATGAAAAAAAAGTTTGTTGCATACCTGGTTTTCTGCGCGCTGGCCGCCGTCAGCTCGCGGGCCGAAGAACCGGCACGTGACTACCCGGTCAAGCCTGTCCCGTTCACCTCCGTGCGGATTGATGACGCGTTTTGGGCGCCGCGCATCGAGACCAATCGGCTGGTCACCATTCCGTTCGCCTTCGAGCAATGCGAGAAATCCGGACGCATGGATAACTTCATTCGCGCGGCCCAAGTCCTGCGCGGCCAGGAAGTTTCCAATCGGAATCCGCCTCCCTATCCCTTCGACGACACCGATCCCTACAAGGTGCTGGAAGGGGCTTCATACGCGCTGGCGGTCCATCCGGATTTGAAAATGGAGTCGTATTTGGACGATTTGATCGCGAAAATCGGGGCGGCGCAAGAGCCGGACGGCTATCTCTATACGGCGCGAACGATCAATCCGGAGCATCCGCATGACTGGTCGGGCCACAAACGGTGGGTCAATGACCCCGATCAAAGCCATGAGCTATACGACGCGGGCCATTTGTTTGAAGCGGCCGCCGCCCATTATCAAGCGACCGGCCGGCGCGCGTTGCTGGATATCGCCATCAAAGAGGCCAATCTTCTGTGCGCCACCTTTGGCCCGGAAACCAACAAGCTCAATCACATTTGGCCCGGTCATGAAATTGTCGAAATGGGCCTGGCCAAGCTTTATCGCGTCACCGGCGATGAGCGTTATCTCAAGCTGGCGAAGTTTTTCATTGATGTGCGCGGACCCGGCGGGGATGAATACCATCAATCCCACATCAAGCCGGTGGATCAAAGAGAGGCGGTGGGCCATGCGGTGCGCGCGGGTTATCTTTACAGCGGCATGGCCGACGTCGCGGCGCTGACCGGCGACCAGGACTATGTCCGCGCCATTGACGCCATCTGGGAGAATGCGGTCGGCAGGAAACTCTATATCACCGGGGGCATCGGCGCGCTGGGAGGCGGCGAGGCCTTTGGCCCCGATTACTACCTGCCCAACATGAGCGCGTACTGCGAAACCTGCGCCGCGGTGGCCAACGACTTCTGGAACCAGCGGCTCTTCCTTTTGCATGGCGACGCCAAGTACATTGATGTCATGGAGCGCACGCTTTACAACGGGCTTCTCAGCGGCGTGTCTTTGGACGGCAAGAAGTTCTTCTATCCAAACCCGCTGGAGTCGAATCGGCAACATGCGCGCAGCCCGTGGTTTGGCTGCGCCTGCTGTCCGGGCAACATCACGCGCTTCATGCCCTCGGTGCCCGGCTATCTGTATGCGCAGAAGGGCGGCACTCTTTATGTGAACCTTTTCGCCGCCAACAACGCCGAAATCAAAATGGACAACGGGCGCATTATCAAGATCATCGAGGAAACGCGCTATCCCTGGGATGGGCAGGTCAAAATCACACTCCACCCGGACGCCGGCGCGGAATTTACCGTTAATATTCGGGTGCCCGGTTGGGCGCGGGACCAGGCCGTTCCGGGCGATTTGTACCGGTTCATTGACCATCCCAACGAACCTGTCACCTTGAAGGTTAACGGCGAAGATGTCGCCGCAACGCTCGATAAGGGCTATTATCCCTTGACAAGGGAGTGGAAAGACGGCGACACGATTGAGCTGAATCTGCCCATGCCGGTGCGCCGGGTCGCGGCCAATCAAGCCGTGCAAGCCGACCGCGGGCGCGTCGCCTTGCAGCGCGGTCCGATTGTTTATTGCCTGGAGTCGCCCGACAATCCGGAGGGGCATGTGCGAAGCCTGATGCTGCCGGACGATGCGCCGCTGGCCGCTTCCTTTGAGCCGAACCTGCTCAATGGCGTCGAGGTGCTTCGCGGAAGCGCGTTTCTCGTGGCACGCGACGAGCAGGGCCAGTTGGTGAAAACTTCGCGCAATTTTCAGGCCATTCCCTGCTTCGCTTGGGCCAACCGCGGCCGCTCCGAGATGATGGTCTGGATACCCGATTCGGAAAAGAGCGCCCGCGTCCAGCCACGGCCGACCATCGCCTCCACCAGCAAGGTCAGGGTCTCCGCCGGCGGCAAGAATCCGGCGGCGATCAACAACCTGGCCCAGCCGGCGTCCTCCAGTGACGCGGAAAACACCTTTTTTGACTGGTGGCCGCGCAAAGGCGAGGACGCCTGGGTGGAATATGACTTCGCCGAAGCGGCCACCGTCTCGACCACGTCCGTTTATTGGTTTGACGACACCGGCACGGGCGAATGCCGCACGCCGGAGTCATGGCGCCTTCTCTACAAGGAGGGCGGCCAATGGAAACCGGTCGAGATGGCCGATGCCTGCCGCGTGGAGAGAGACAAGTACAATAAAATCGCCTTCAAGCCCGTCAGAACGGACGGACTGCGCCTGGAGGTGAAGATGCGTCAGGGCTGGTCGGCGGGGATCCAACAATGGACGGTGCCATGATGAGAACAAGACGGATTCTGCCAGTCGTCGCCCTGATGGTTGCCGCCGCCCTGGCATCGGCGGGCGCGGCGGAGCAAACTAACAATGCCAGCCAGACGCGGCGCGGCCGTTTCGGAGAACCGGAGCGCGGCGTCTATAAGGCGCGCATCGTCCCGCATTGGTTCGCCGCCGACACCAAATTCTGGTATCGCAACGACCTCCGCGGCGGGGCCAGGGAATTCATTCTGGTGAATGCGGAGAAAGGAACCCGGCAGCCGGCCTTTGATCACGACAAGCTCGCTGCCGCTCTCTCCGGGGCCGCCCATCACGAATACAAGGGCGGCAACCTTCCAATCTCCAACCTCCAGTTCAGCGATGACGCCAGGACGGTCAGTTTTGAGGCGGCGGACAAAACCTGGGAATGCGATCTGGACTCCTACACGTGCAAAGAGAAGGCCGGTTCCGCAGGCGCGAAAACGTCGTCCCTGGTTAAGCCTGATGATTCGGTGGCGATGGCCAAGCCAGCCGCGGGGTATCTTCTGTCGCCGTCCCCGGCGGAGGACGACAACACGTCGAATGACGACGCGGACAACGAGCCAGGCGGGCGGCGCTCCCGCAAATCGCCCGATGACAAATGGACCGCGTTGGTGCGCGATGGAAATTTATTCGTCCGTTCGCAGGACGGCGCCGAGCGGCAACTGAGCCGGGATGGGACAACGAACCATTCCTACGGCTTGATCGAGTGGTCGCCGGAGTCAGACGCGGTCGTGGCGTGGAGAATCGAGCCGGGCGACCGCAAAGAGGTCTTCAACATTGAAACTTCGCCGGAGGGCGGCGGGCGGGCGATATTGCACCGGCGGCCCTACGCCCAGGCGGGTGACAAGTTTACGCGATACGAATTGAATTTGTTTGACGTTGCGACGGGAAAGCAAACCCGGCCGGAGGCGGACTCCTACGAACACGAATGGGAGCCGCCGCGGCTCCATTGGCTGCCTGACAAACGCCGGTTCGCCTACGAACAGGTGGATCGCGGCCATCAGCGCCTGCGCGTGATCGCAGTGGATAGCCACAGCGGCGAGGTTCGCAACCTGGTGGATGAGACGTCCAAGACGTTTATTTGGACCGCCCACGCCGAGATGCTCGACATCAACCTGGTCAACTGGCTGGACAAGAGCGGGGAAATGATTTACGTCTCGGAGAGCAACGGCTGGCGGCATCTTTATTTGATTGACACCAAGGAGGGCGCGCTCAAGAACCCGATCACCCGGGGAGAATGGGTGGTGCGCGGCATTGACCGCATTGACGCGGAGGCGCGGCAGGTGTGGTTCCGCGCCGGCGGCATGAACGCCGGCCAGGACCCCTATTTCATTCATTACTACCGCGTCAATTTCGACGGCACAGGCCTGACCGCGTTGACGGAGGGGGACGGCAATCACACCGTGCAGTATTCGGGCGACCGCAAGTATCTTATTGACACATACAGCCGCGTGGACATGCCGCCGGTCCACAATTTGCGGAGGACTTCCGATGGGAGCCTGGCGTGCGAACTGGAGAGGGCCGACATTTCCGAGTTGAAGGAAAGCGGCTGGCAGCCCCCGGAGGTGTTTGTCGCCAAAGGGCGCGATGGCCAGACGGATATATGGGGGATCATCTGCCGGCCCAAGACCTTTGATCCGGACAGGAAATATCCCGTTCTGGAACAAATCTACGCCGGCCCGCAGGGCGCGTACGTGCCGAAATCCTTCAGCGGCGCGCAACGCTTCGCCTCGCTCACAGACCTGGGATTCATCGTCGTTCAGGTGGATGGGATGGGAACGGCGTTTCGCTCCAAGGCCTTTCATGACGTTTGCTGGCATGACCTCAAAGACGCCGGCTTCCCGGATCGGATCCTCTGGCATCGGGCTGTGGCGGCCAAATACCCCTCCTACGACATCAGCCGCGTCGGGATATTTGGAACTTCCGCCGGCGGCCAGAGCGCGGCCGGGGCGGTTTTATTTCATCCCGACTTTTACAAGGCGGCGGTGGCCAATTCCGGCTGCCACGATAACCGGCTGGACAAGGCCTCCTGGAACGAGCAGTGGATGGGCTATCCGGTCGGCCCGCAGTATTCGGACTGCTCCAACATTGACAATGCCGGCCGCTTGAAGGGCAGGCTCTTTCTCATCGTCGGGGAGATGGACAGCAACGTCCCGCCGGAATCCACCATGCGATTCGTTGATGCGTTGATCCGCGCCCGCAAGGATTTTGACCTGTTGGTGGTTCCCGGCGCGGAGCACGGCATCCGTGGACGGGCCTCGGCTTACGCCGAGCGGCGCATGCAGGATTTCTTTGTTCACAGTTTGCTTGACAAAGAGCCGCCCGATCACAATGGGATCGCCTCGGACTCCCGTTAGTGCGCCGGGTGTCGGGTCGTGTGCAGCACCATTTCCGTGCTGCGGACATAAGGGGCGCGAACGTCGTAGCGCCAATCTTGGTGGCCATTATAGGCCATCGTTTCTTCCACCAGCGCGCATAGGTCCGGATCGTAGCTTCTGAGTTGTTCGCGCGTGATGATGGGATGCGGTTGGTCGTTGGGCGGGTCGCCGGCGCCGGCGGCGTCAAAGTAGGCCAAGACGCCTTCCGCCCAGTATTCGACGCCATTGTGGACGGCGGGCGTGCCCTTCCACAGGCCCTTGACGATGGCGTTGGTGTATATCTCTTGGAGGCGATGATCAAATCGTTCGTCCACGCGTTTGACTCGCAGTTCATACTGCTGGACATCGCCGCCGCGACTGTTCCAATTGGGGTCCTCGGGGCGCAATCCGGTCACGTAGTAAAGGGCCTTGGCCAGTTCGCGGATCACCATGCTTTTGCCTTGGAAGGGGTCGTCCGCCATTCCGAGGACGTTTTGCTCGGGCACAACAAGCGTCTTGCTCCCGGCGGTGTAATCGTGCATGCGGATGGTGAGGTCCCAATGGGTCTGATCAGGCGCTTTCTTGTAATCCGGCAAATCCGCCAGCCGCTCGTCATGGCCCAGAACGACCAGCTTGACGCCGTCGGCGATCAGGGCTTTTAAAATGTCGTGCCGGTAGGCGAACATCTTGCGAATTGTGTCATTCGCCTTCAGCAGGGCTTCGTCACTGGCCTTGTCGGACCCGACGACCGTGAATTCGCGCGCCCAGGTGAATTTGGTGTAGTAAGGGTCAATTCCAAATCTCGCGGGCGGGGCGATAATGGAGGGTTGCAGTTGATAGGGAACGTAGCGCCAGTCGTTTTCCGGGGAGAGATTAAAGGTGGTTTTGACCAGTTCGTAGCCTTCCGGATCGTACATCTTCAATTGCTCGCGGCTGGCGATGGCCGCGTGATTCCAATTGTTGATGCGGGCGCAATCGAAGTAGGCCTGGCAGATTTCAGCCCAATACTCGGCGGCATTCGATCCGGCGTAGGCGTTTTTCCAAAGTCCCTTCCCGAGCGCGTCGCGAAAAGTTTTGCGCAATCGGCCGCGCCAGGCGGGATCAATGGCGCCAAGAGCGGCGTCTATCGTATGGCAAAATTCATGCACGCTGATGCTCTCGTCGTCATAACGATCCAGTAGGAGATTGAGCAGATTCTCCTCCCCAAAGCTGGTGACGCGAAAGCCGCCGGTCCCGCGGACGCGCTCGTTGAAGTAAGCCGGGTTTTCTATGTGCCGATATTCCGGCATATCGCTGTAGAGCTGGTTTCTTCCAATAATGATCAAGCGTGTGCCGTTGGTCGCCATGGCGTGCAGCACGTCCGGGCGCCCCGCCAGCATGTGGCAAACGATGGAGTAGGTGCGCTGCAATGCGCCGTCGGACACCTCGCCGGCCGCCGCAACCGAGACGCCCTTCAGATCCAGATGCTTTTTGTAGAAATGCCGGGCTGTTTCGCGGTCCCGTTCGGGAAAGCCTTGAAAAAACGACGCCGGCGGCGCTGTTACCGGCGGCGCCGAGTCAAACCTGGCATCGGTGCGGGTCGCGCAACCGGACAACAAGGCGGCGGCCAAAACCAGACTGGCCGTTCTCGCCGCTGTCATTGGTTTCACTGAGATAGACGTTGCCATAGTATTGCATCCAATTGAACCTGCATAATTCGTGTTTATGATCTAATATGAAATGCTAAACGTCTCTGGCGTCAGGTTGGCGTTGGCCCGGACCGGCAACTCAATGATGGCGTCCTGCCCGGCTGACAGGGTGCCCGACGCCACCACGGCCGCATTGGCCGTGATCGTGTAGGACTCGGCGACTGACGCGGAGAGATGCAAGGGCACGACGTGTCCGCCAGGATTGTCGCTCTCGATTTCAAAGGTGATTCCAGAAAGGTCGGAATTCAGGACAATCGGCTGGTTGGAGGCGAACCGGTCGGCGTCCAGCATGACATGCAGCGTGCCGTTGGTGAGCAACGCATGAAAGCGGCGGCGGATGCCATCCAATGGCACGATGTCCAAGGTGTTGCCGTTGGTCTGCATGGCGCCGCCAAAGCAAAACCGTCCGAAAATCGGGTCGTCCGCCAGGATCGTCGCCGCCGAGCGCACCGCGCCGCAGAAGCCCAGGTTTTGTTCGCAGGAATAATACCAGGGGCCGCGATGGGTGGGCTGGCCCAGCCAGGTGTCAAAACAAGCTTGAGGTTCGTAGCCGCCGCCGCAGGCGCCGTCATTGCTCAAACCGTGATACCAGAATCCGTAATTGGAGGCCGGCGTGCCGCTATTCATGATGCCCCACCCGGCCAGGAAGGAACCGTAACCCAGACGGAGATAGTCCGGGAAATTGGTGGCGTAGTTCAGGGCGTAATCCAGCAGCCCCCACCCGCCCATTTGCGTCATGTAAGACAGGCAATAGTTGTCGCTGCCGCCGGCGCGAAAATCGCTCCCGTAATGATAGTAGGCCGTTTCCAAAAAGCCGCGGTCAAACATATTGGCCCTCACCTCCGTGTACATGAAACCTTCCGTCTCCTGGAGAAAGAGAGACGGATTGGCCGAACCCATCGTGGCGTCCGAACCGGCGTGCGTCATGGCATATTTGGCGAAGGCCTCCGTGGCTTCGAATCCGGTCGAGTCAAAGCCGTATTCGGACCCGAAGAGGTTCGGATTGCCGGTGGCGTAGAAGGCAACCTTGGACTCCCAATAGGGGCGCAGTTGCGCCTCCTCATTCGTCATGCCTTCATTATGCAGGGCGTCGAGCAAGTCGGGAAACACCACCTCGCTCATCAGGCCCGGAGTGGAAGGGCCGGCGCCCGCCACCGTATAGAGGGCGAGTGCCGTGCCCCAGGCGGCTTCCAGATAGTTGGTGGCCGCCCAGGCGGTGGTGAGTTGGGGATTGTATTTGGCCACCTTGTACATGCTCAACCACATGTCAACAATATGCGGGTAATCGTAAGTGCGCCCCAAACTCAGTGTGCCGGACGCGCGCAGTTCGTGCCAATCGTCAATTCCATAAACGCCATAAGCGTATGTTTCATTTGTTTTCCGCTGCAACCCGCCCGTCGGCCCGGACGGCCAGACGAAATTCGTAATGTACAGGTCCAGCGCCGAAACTTCGCTTTGCACCGGATATACCGATTCCTTCTCTCCCATGTAGGCGGGCCGCGATTCCCCGGCGTCGTCGCTCGCCACCTCGTAGATGACGAAGCCGGAAATCGTGTCGTAATTGATGGGGCTGTTCTGAACTTGATCATTCTCGTTCCAGTCCGCGAATAGTCCGTCGAACCAATTGGTTATCCCCGCCCACTGTTGGTGACTCACCAGAAACGACGCCCGCTTTTTGAAAAGCGTCTCGATCGGCTCGGTGACGCAAAACTCCAGGTACATGGTTTGGCCGATGCCATAGTTGATCGTCAGCATGTTCTCCCCCAGTTGGGAGAATTGGACCTTGTAGAGCTGGTAAGCGCCGTTGGTTCCGGCCCATTGAACCTGCGTTGCCTCCGGAAACTCCGCCGTAACGGAGGTGATTTGCTGCGTTGTCTCGAGCGCGATTTCCGCAAAGAGGTTTGTCGGCACTGTCATGCCGGGAACGACATGCACGTCCACCTTCCCTTCATTGATCAATGCCTGGCGCACGCCCTCATAATCGTTGACCCATTGGAATTTGAGCGCGTAGTTGGTGGAAGCTCCGGGCGCCAGCGTCAGGCTCGTATTGGGCAGCCGCCAACGGGCGTTGCTGTTGGTCACCGTCGGATACTGCGCTTCCGCCAACGGACCGGACACGGCCGATTGAATGTAAGCCTCATAGCCGTCGCCGCCGCTGTTCCCCAGAGTGTCCCAGTATTCAAACCGCGTGTTGCTGTCCGGCGTCATCAGTAGATAAGGCCCGACGCTGTTGTTGCGCATCCAAAAAATAAAGGACCCGGAACCGGAGATGACACTGTGTTTGAAAACGCTGCTGGTGAATTGGGGGGACGCCGTGTTCATCGGAAATTGCACCGCGATGTCCCCGACGATCACCGGGCTGGCGCCAAGATTGGTAAAGCCCAGCCTCCAGGTGAAGTAAGACTGCTGCATGGCGAAATCCGATTCCATCACCAGCGGACCGCTCAAGCCGGTCGTCATCTGATAATTGGCCATTTGGATCGTTCCGTCCGCGCTGGTGGAATAAGTGGCCGTCGCCCCGCTCAACGGGGAGGTGTTGGCCGTTGACCAATTGGTGCCGTCCACCCCGTAATTGAGCATCACCGCGCCAAGCGAACCCGAAAGGTATTCCGTATTCGTAGAGTCGTCGGTGCGCGCCAGGCTCGTAATGACGCCGTTGCCGCTTTGCACGCCAAATTCCGGGTCCAACTGCATGAGACGATAAAACCGCGCTCTCGCCCCGAACCCGCCGGGATGCGCCAGCGTCATCACCAAATTGGTGGCAATGGTGGGAAGCAGGCCGACATTCTGCCAGTTGGCCGGGCTGAGTGTGTCGGTATACTGCAGCCAATACCACTTACCGGGATTGGCCGTGAAGTTGATATAGACATCCGCATTGCTGATCACCACCGCGCCCGAAACTCCCCGGAGCGGAATGGAAAGCGAGGCCGTGGCGGGAGTATGACTATAGGCCGTATTAGTCCCTGAGCCCGCATAGGAGTACACGCCCGCGTAGTAAGTCGTTCCTGCCGTCACGTTGCTGACCGTCACGTTGCTGTTGGCCCCCGCGTACACCACAGAATAAGTCGCCCCAGGCAGCGCGCTTCCCGATCCGTATTCCGCGTTGCCCGTGTAAGTAAAGCCATTGGCCGGCATCTCCTTCACCACATTCGTGCTCGTCCACAACGCCACCACGCTCCCCGCGCTCCCGCTTCCCGGTGTCCAGGATAACGACATCGTTTCATTGGCGTTGGTGGCCATGACCAGATTCGACGCGGAAGAAGGCGTGGCCGCAAAAGTCGCGTTCGATTCTGTCACGCTGAAATTGCTGAAAGACACCCCCAACTGCCCGTCAAAGGTGGCATGCATGATGCCAACCTGCAGCGGCAATCCCGCAAAGTCCGTCCGCGTCAAGACCGTCCCGCTTACGGGAGCGGGGAAGGTTTCCAATTCCCACGGCGACGTGGCATTGGTGCGCTGGTAAAAAATAAAATTGGTGCCCTGGACCCGGTCTATTCGCACCCAATAAGCGCCGTTGGGATAATCCCCCGGATTGATTTGCGTCACCCCGCCGTCAACGTTGTTGCGAAGGTAATTGGCAAAACCGTACTCGTCAAAGCGCGTCCAGGAAATAAAGTTTTCCGACCCGTTATACGCATTTCCATTTGCCGAAAATGCCCGCGCCTGCAACCCCGCCGTATTATAGGCGGTGTTGTCAAAAGGCGTGTTCACCTCCACCACAGCCGAAAAATCTCCAGGGACGACCTTGAACAGGAAGAAGCCGTCGTCGTCCGCTCCTTCCCACGCCGTGCCGGTGGTTTGGAGCGTCAGCGCGCCGGCGGCGGATATGTTGGCATCGCATTGCACCGTGGACGCCGCCCCGGCCGCCGTGTTGTCAAATTCGCCGCTGCCGAAATAGACGCCGTCCCAAATGGTGCCCACCAAACCAGTTTCCAGGTAATCTATGCTCGCATTAAAGTCGTCGGTAAAAGTGACCGACGACCCGCCCCCGCCGCCGGAGGCCTGCGCAGTGAAGTTGCCCGTCGCCGCCCTATGAGTGTAGGTGATTGAACTGCCCGACCCCGAATAGCCAAACGCCCCCGCATAATACGTCGTTCCCGCCGCCAGATTACTGACCGTCACATTCGTGCCCGTGCCGCAATACACCACATAATAATTTATGGCCGGCAAACTGCTCCCCGCTCCATAGCTGGCGCTCCCAGTGTAAGTGGTGCCGTTGGCGGGCGCTTCCTGGATGGCCGAACTCCCGGACCATAATGCCACCACGCTCCCGCTCCCGCTCCCCGGCGACCATGAAAGGGTGGCACTGCCGTCAGCATTGGTAGTGATCAGCATACCAGTAGCCGCGGTCGGCGCCGTGCCCGCCGCCTGGTTGGAGACAGTCAGGCTGAAACTCGCAAGCTGGGCCGGCAAACTGGCGCCGCCCGCGAAATCCGCCTGTTCAATTCCCACCTCCAAGGGCAAACCGGCCAAATCAACCCGGCTCAACGACGCCACATTCGTCCAGGCCGCCGTGGCCGACGCTCTCTCAAAAAAGGTGAAAGTATTGCCCGCCCGGGTGATTCTCAGCCAATAATTGCTGTTGGGGTAAATGCCCTCGCCCGTGTCTGTCTTGACCCCGTTGACATTGTTCTTGAGCATATTGGCGATGCTGAACTCGTTGAACCGGCCCCAGAGAACGGAATTCTCCGCGCTATTCGGGTTGGGCGCTCCGCCTGCTCCAAAGGCCCGCACCATCAGACCGGGGAAATTGTACGCGTTGCTGTTGAAGGGCGTCACCACCCGGACACTCATGTCAAAATCTCCCGTGATCACCTTGAACAGCAAAAATCCGTCATCCGCCCCGTTCTCCCAATCGGTGTCCAAGCTTGTCACGGACAAGGTGCCCGCGGCGGTAATGTTCGCGTTCGCAACCGATACCGTCCCCGGCGCCACACCGTCAGTCCCCGTCGCATTGGCAATGGAACCCGCGCCAAGATAAACGCCGTCCCACATTGTCCCCGCCACGCCGGTCGTCAGGTAATTGGCCGAAGTGGTGAAATTGTCCGCGTAAGTCACCTGGGCTTGCAAGCTTTCGACAGCCAAGACAAGCCAGATCGCGGTCCCGCACAGTAATAGCATCGTTTTCATAACCAAACTTGGGCGACGGACCATCAAGTCCCCGCCTGTGGCTGGTTGATTTTCAAATCCGCCGGTAATACTGTCTAGGCTCGGTCATACACCCTTCTTGTGAAAAGACGCCCAATCGCGCCGGATATCTCCGGGCCAAGGCGCGGATGGCCGGTTCAGCGGGCCATGAGGCGGAAGAACTGGGCGGGGGCGTTGGTGGGCGTTATTGTCAAGTAGAACATTCCGTTGCTCTGCGCCGCCGGGTTGGCCACCAGGCTCCAGGCCACCGGCGGCGCCAGGTTGGTGGCGCAGTAGAGTTGATAACCGGCCGATGGCGCCGGCCAGGAGATGACCAATGGACTGACCGATGAACCCAGGACACTCAGGACGGGCGTGTTGGTCGGCGTGCCCAAGGCGGTGGCGGCGAAACTCAGGTTGTCAATGGCCAGTCCTTGGGACAGGCCGGTCGAATCGGCCATTTCCCAAACCAGCCACAGGGCCGCCCCCGGCGGCCAGGCGGTGATGGACTGGTTGGTCGCGGCCAGCTCGATCTGGTTGGCCGGGGCCGTTCCATCCACCGCCGCGCCGCCCACGTCCCCGGCATCCGTCGGGAAGGAGATGTTGAAGGCGGGCAGAAACGCGGTGGCGTTGGTGGACATCGGGGCGGTCGCCGTGGGATCAATCAAATAATAGCATTCCAGGGTCTTGGGGAGATTGGATTGGCGCCAGAGTTCGCCCGTGACTTGCAGGTTGATGAAGTT
>Ga0326728_10005626_pt1 | contig 34808 bp, 27 predicted proteins | sample MB3enrmetagenome_FD_207602 | JGI IMG/M metagenome (GOLD analysis project Ga0326728, IMG submission 207602) | Lab enriched peat soil microbial communities from McLean, Ithaca, NY, United States - MB31MN | ecosystem: Environmental > Terrestrial > Soil > Wetlands > Peat | place: USA: New York...
TCTGGTTGGGCGGCGCGGCCCCCTCGGCAGAAGTCAGGGTGAGCCCACCCTGCTTGCCTTCCGCGTCGTAAAGATCGGCCGCCGGAATCGCGGTGAACGGACGCAGATCGCCGAAGCGGGTGAATGAGGTGTTATCCCAGAAAATACCATAGCCTCTTGAAGAGACCAGAAATGGCACCACGATATTGGTATTGTGCTGCCACAAATCCAGGTCGTAGCCCTTGATGTCGACGGTGCCTAACTGCATCTGTCCCAGCCCGTAGAGCGATTCACCGTCTGCCGCTTCCCACTTTTGCTGAACATGAAAAGTCTGTTCTGCCTGCACGGTGGCTGGCTCGAGCATTCGGCCGCCCGGGGCTTCGGTAAGCAGCGCGTGCCCCGCGTGGTCGGCAAATGAAACCGCGCCGCTCTGGCGATCGACACTGATGCGTAACTGGTCGGTGACCAGCACATAGCTGGTCTTCGACTCGATGATTTGAAACGGCGCGTGCTGCGGCTGCGAAGGTACGCGGGCGATCGAAGTGCGGCTGAAGAAATCCGGCGACGCGGAAAAAGCCACGCGCACAGCGGCGTCGCCAAGAATCTCGATCCGTAGTTCGCCAGAAGGCAAGCGCAGGCTCATCCCATCCGGCTCACGCTCCATCGTGATTCCGGAGGTGTTGATCGCTTGCCCTGAAACGCTCAAGCAAAGAATGCAGAGAGACAGGTAGATATTTCGCATGTTAAGAGAATACGTCCAGCGGGCGCTTTCCCAATGGCAGCCTTCATCGGCCTGCAACTCGAGCCGACGGCTTGCAGAAGACACGCGAAACCGCGGAGCGCCGGTACGCTTTCGGTCACCCGTTGCTGAGTTGCGCCTGCTGGATTGAATCGGCGCTCTGCCCTATTCAGGCGTTCACAACGGCCCGTGCGGCGCGCCCTGAAGGCACGTAGCCCATGTCCATCGAGATTCCGCGAACACATTGCAATAAATGGTTGGCAATAGCCGGGAGTTTTTGCGCAGTGACACGGAATGATGGCCCGGAGACGCTCACCGCCGCCACCGGCAGCCGCTGCGCATCCAGAATCGGAACGGCGATGCAACGAAGACCTTCTTCCAGCTCTTCGTCGTCGACCGCGTAGCCACGGCGCCGCGTCTTTTCCAGCTCCGCGCGCAGGGCCTCGGGCGTGGCGATGGTCCGGTGCGTGGGTCGCTCGTAACGTATACGCCGCAGCACCTCTGCCGCGCGCTCCGGCGGCAGAAATGCCAGAATCGCCTTGCCCACCGAGGTGCAATGCACGGGATTGCTGGCGCCGATGCGTGTAATCATGCGCACCGCGCGTGTGGGCTCAATTTTGTCGATGTAAATAACGCGTGCCGCCTCAAGCAGCGCCAAGTGCGCCGTCTCTTCAGTTTCCGCCACCAGCCGCCGCAGATGCGGCTGCGCGCGATCGCGGAGATCGTACTGCTCAATGGCCCGGTTGCCGAAGTCAAACAACCTCAGCCCCAGTCGGAACTTTCCATTCACAGTGCGCTCCACCATGCGATGCCGCTCCAGAACCATCAGGAAACGGTGAGCCGTGCTCTTGTGCAATTGGAGAGAGGCTGCCACCTGCGCCAGGCCAAGCGGAGTCTCACTTTCGCCAAGCAAATCGAGCACCGCAAATGCGCGGTCGAGAGCCTGGACTTTGTAAGTGCCTTGGGGAATCGCGTCTCGCATGTTGATCCTTTGTTCCAATCCTTGAGTCCATCTTTAGATTCTCATATTCTGGTACGCGGGTCAACACGTGAAACGCCGGTTTTCTCGAAGAAATTCGCAAAGGCAAAAAGACTAATTTGTGTTGGCAGAATCGTCGCCCGGTGCAGCCGGAATTAGACTTTGTCTTCCGTTTCTTCCACTTCCCCGCCTTCGCCCGGCGCGAGAAACAAATTCGCTTCCAGGCCGTGCTGGCGAGTGTAGAGATCGTAGTACCGGCCGCGCATCGCGAATAGCGTGCTGTGGTTGCCGCGTTCCACGATGCGTCCTTCCTCAACCACGAGAATCTGGTCAGCGCGCCGGATGGTCGAAAGGCGGTGCGCAATTACGAACGTCGTCCGTCCCCGCATCAACTCGGCGAGCCCGCTCTGGATCATCGCCTCCGATTCGGAATCGAGCGAGCTTGTAGCCTCATCGAGAATCAGGATGCGCGGTTCGGCCAGCAAAGCACGCGCAATCGACAGCCGCTGCCGCTGCCCGCCGCTCAACTTCACCCCGCGCTCGCCAACAATCGTGTCGTAACCCTCTGGAAAACGCTCGGCGAACTCGTCGACGCAAGCCGTGTGGCAGGCGAATTGGAATTGCTCCTCGGTCGCGTCCGGCCGGGAAAACATGATGTTCTCGCGGATTGTTCCGTCAAAGAGAAACGACTCCTGCAGCACCACTCCCAATTGTGATCGGTAGGTATTCAGGTCCACTGTCGAGAGATCGATGTCATCGACCAGCACCTGCCCGCTCACCGGCGTGTGGAAGGCGCAGATCAAGCTGATGATCGTTGACTTGCCCGACCCTGACGATCCCACCAGCGCGGTCACTGATCCGGGATCGGCTCGAAAGGTTACGTCGTGCAACACCGGTTTCTCTGGCGTGTAGGCAAAGTCCACATGCTCAAAGCGCACGTAGCCCTGGATCTCGCCCAGCTTGACCACGCGCCCCGCATCCGCGAACTCATCCTTCTCGGAAAGGATCTCCATGGTGCGATCGATGCCCGCCACGGCCTCGGTGAGCTGCGTGCCGATATTCACCACTTGAATCACCGGCGCAATCATGAACGCCAGAAACATCGTGTACTGGATGTAGGTTCCGTCGTCCATTCGGCCTTGCAATGCCAGGTGCCCGCCCATGAACATCACCATTGCGCCCACGATCCCCAGCACCGTTGTCGCCGTCATTGACATGACGCTGGTCATGGTCAGGGTCTTCATCACGTTGTCCAGCAGGCGCAGCACGCCAACCTTGAATACGGCTGCTTCGCGCTCTTCGGCGTGATAGCCCTTCACGACGCGGACACCGCCCAGCGATTCCGTCAGCCGTCCCGTCACTTCGCCGGTGATTTTGCCCCGTTCGCGAAAGATGGGCCGGATGGTTTTGAACGCGTACTGCAGAACGAAGACAAAAACGCCGACCACCGCGAAGACGACCAGCGTCATCTCCGCGCTGCGGTGCAGCAGGAAGATGAACGCCATCACCGCGGTCAGCAGGCCGCCCACAAACTCCACCAGGCCCGTTCCGATCAGGTTGCGCACGCCTTCCACGTCGCTCATAATTCGCGAAACCAGCAGCCCGCTGCGATTGGCGTCATAGAAACTGACGGAAAGACGGCCCACGTGCCGCTGCACCTCCTGTCGCAGATCGGCGATCATGCGTTGCGCGGCCTTCGACAAGAGCTGTGTGTTTGAGAATGATGTGATCGATTGGATGATGGTGGCAACAAGTACCGCAATCACCAGTGGCATCAGCTTGCTGCTATCCTGCTTCCTGAGCACGAGATTGACAAACGGTCTGGCCACAAACGGCAACGTCAAACCGGCCACGCGATTGATGGCCACCAGCAACAGGCCCAGAAGCAGCAGCCATTTCCTCGGCCGCACCAGCCTCCAGATTTCCGGCATCGCCTTGCGGTAATCGATCCTTTTCTTCTGTTGGTCGACGCCCACGCGCGTGCCCCCGCCGCGCGGTGAGCGCTCGGCACGCATGCCCATTCCCATTCCACCGCGCATTGTCCCCATGAGTTATACCTGACGTGACCTGCGTGCTTTGATGAACGAGCGGACGCAAAGATTCACGTAAATCAGCAGCAGGCCCGCCATGGTCAGCTTGGCGGTGAGCGCAATGTAGTCCGGATCCTCTCCTAGCGAGCGCGCGTGGCCGTAACCCTGCAAGGCCGCTGCGATCGCGCCAATCAGGCCCAGCAGCCCAACGGTCACATTAATGTGCATGAATATCTTCCGCCGCTTCTCGCTGGGACTGATGGCCAGAGCCCCACCCGCGCAAAGCGCCAGACCCCACCACGTGGGAATCAGCGCAGTGTAGTGGATGCTCCCCGTGCCCCAAAAGCCCACTAATCCTAAAATGATCAGCAAAACTCCGAAGACAATCGTTACCCTGGCCATGCCCAACCTCCGTCGATGTGCATGGCAAGAATAACAGTTGCAAGTTCACTGTTCGCATTTCTTAGCCGCCGGCTCTTTGCGCGCAACTGCTCCGGTGCCCCCGGAACTGTGACCTGCGAACTGTGAACAGGTTTTACCGCTGAATTCGCGCCGATCCGCCCTTGGCCAACGCGCGTACCTGGTCGAGAGTCGCCATCGTCGTGTCACCGATGAACGTCGTCAGCAGCGCGCCATGTGCCCAGCCCAGCTTCAGCGCATCTTCGGGTTTCTCGCCGGTCAGCAGGCCATAAATGAACCCGGCCGCAAATCCATCGCCGCCGCCGACGCGATCCACCACGTCCAACTCGGCCGTCGGCGCAACGTAAGTCTTGCCATCGATCCAAGCCACCGCACTCCAGCTATGCCGGTTGGTGGAGTGCACTTCCCGCAGCGTCGTCGCCACGATCTTCACGTGTGGATGCTTCTTGACGACGTTGTCGATCATTCCGAAGAAAACGCTGGGATCGAGCTTCGACTTCGCGTGAACATCGGGCCCCGGAATTCCCAGTCCTTTCTGCAGATCCTCTTCGTTCCCGATCAGCACGTCGACATTCTTCACAATCGTCGCGATCGTCTCCACGGCCTTGTCAGCGCCACCCGAAATCTTCCAAAGCTTCTCGCGGAAGTTCAGGTCAAACGAAGTCACTGCTCCGGCTTCCTTGGCCGTTTTCATCATCTCCGCAACCAGCGGAGCCGTGGTCGACGATAGCGCGGCAAAGATTCCGCCTGAATGCGCCCAACGCACGCCGTCGGCACAAATCGCCTTCCAGTCGAAGTCGCCAGGCTTCAGCATCGCGCCCGCTTCATTGGCGCGGTTGTAAAACACCACAGGAGGCCGCACGCCGGCCCCGCGATCGCTGTACACCGTCGCCATGTTCGGGCCCGTCGCGCCGTTGTGCTCAAAGCGCTTGTAGATCGGCCTCACGCCCATGGCGCGCACGCGTTCGGCGATCAGGTCCCCGATGGGATAATCCACCATCGCCGAAGCCACCGCCGTCTTCATTCGAAAGCAGTCGGAAAGGTTTGCGGCCACGTTGAATTCGCCGCCGCTCACGTGAATCTTGCACTCCGTCGCCTTGCGAAAGGGAATGATTCCCGGGTCGAGCCGGTGCACCAGCGCTCCCAGCGCGAGAAAGTCCAAAGCACCATCCTTGCGAATATTCAGCCCGTCACTCATCGTTCTCTCCTTGCGTTCGTTCAGAATTCCAACCAACTCGAAACTCGTGCCAACCCAGGGTGCTCCATCCTAGCCACGTTTATGTTTTTGTGGCTAGGGTGGGATACCCAATCTCTTTCCCCACAAAGATCAAGCTCTTAATTAGGAGCTAGAAGCTACTTTCTTCACATCCGCCACCACCTGCTGCGGCGTCCATTCGTTGCCGGGATAAAACTGCACGACCTTGCCATGCGGTCCAATTAACGTGGTCGAAAGCGTATGCGTAATCGTGTCGTCCGGACCAGGTGTGATGCCTACGTCAAAATACTTCGCCATCTCCAGCAGCTCCGGCTTTGTTGGCACGGCAAAATCCCAATGCGCAAAAGCGCCCTTTGCATCGCTGCCGATGTACTCGGCTCCATAAGCGCGCAGGCGTGCCGGCGTGTCGTGCTCCGGATCGAAGCTGATGCAGAGGAGGTGTGTCTGTGCGTAAAGCGCAGGGTTCGCCGCCAACTGCTGATTGATCACCGCAAAGTTGTGCGTGATGAGGGGGCAGAAGTTGGGCAGCGGGCAGCGCGTGTAAATGAAGGTCAGTAGAAGCGTCTTTCCGCGGAACTGGCTCAAGTGGATCGCGCGCCCATCCTGGTTGCGAAGCGTAAAGTCCGGCACCGCATCGCCTGGCTCAGGCACATGATAGAACACCGCCGGCTTGTAATCCGGCTTGCCCTGCGCGATCACAACAATGTGATCCAGCACTACCGTCTCTTCGGAACTCTTCTCGACCAGCACATCCGCAGTAATCGTGTCCCCAGGGTGCAGATCGCTCGCGATTGTCGGATCCTTGAGCTGATACGGCATCGTCATTGCATCCATGAAGCCTGGAATTGCCTCATGATCCACGACCACGATCCCGTGCGCCACATCGGTTGAAACGATCTTCCCGCGCAGGTGATATACCGTATCCTGCGGGCCTGTCGAGCTCTGCGACCCTGGCGTTACGCTGGAATGGCATCCCACCAAAGCGGCAACGGCAACAAGGCAGCTTGCAAGAAAAATCCGCATGGCAAACCTTAGTGTACAACCGGTGGACTGACCACTGAGTTCCCTATCGACAGCTCAGATTTCCGGCCTTTGGAAACGCGAGGAACGTGATGCTTTCCGGCGCCAGGGTGATCGTGCCGGACTGAACGGCACTCCCTTGAAGAGCCGGCAGCGTGTCTCCCGCGCCCAGCTGCAGTTGCTTTCCGTTGAGTCTGACCGTGGCAGACATCAGATCGCTCGCGGTCAGCGTATAGCGCTTCACTCCGGCCGGAACCTGCAACGTCTGCGCTGCTTCCTTGTCTGCGTTGATGGCCAACACCGACACGCCACCGGGCTGATCGCGGAGGCAATGGGCGTAGAGATGCAGATTCGCAGACGGCGAGGGCCCCGGATCAAGCACCGTAGTTCCCATTAACCTTCGCCAAAGCAGCGCGGCCCAATAGTCAGGCCGCGGCTCCAGCGTCTTCTCGTCCAGCAGGCCGTAGTCGCTCGCGTTGAGCGTATTGTGCATGTGCACCTGCACGCCAAGTCGCGCCAGGCTGCCCAGTTGATTCAAATAGCGAAACGTGTCAACAAACGTTGCGGCCCAGCGGTCACCTCCGCAGGCAGCTTGACCGGTTTCGCTGTTCCAGATAGGATGCCCCGGCTCGTAGCGGTCACGCAGCGCGGCGTAAAAGGCCTCCGCGCTTGCTCCGCGCGAGAGCCAATCCACAGATAACGCCGCTTCCTTCGTAGTGCCCACCGCAGAACCCAGCACGGCGCACCGGATTGAGGCTGCACCGTAGGAGTGGTAACTGAAGATCTCAAACACAGGTCCCGCTGCCTTCAGGATGCCCTCGGTTGTAAGCAAATGCATGAACGGCGGCGCAAGCGGCGTTCCTTCGCCCACGCCGCCCGGTCCCATCATCCGCATCTCTGGAGCATTCGCCTTGGCCCAGGCTTGAAACACCGCAAAATCGCGCGCAAACGCCTGCGCGTCATATCCCTTGGGCGCGCCGCCGATTTCAGCAAACGTCGGCTCGTTCATGAATTCCGCAGCGGCAATGCTTCCCCCGGCAGATTTCGTATAGGCCATAAACGCCTGCGCCACCTTCGGTGTCCAGACGCCTGCAGCATCGCGCGTTCCTGTGCTCATCGCAAACGAAGTCACGATGTGGGCATTCGCGGCGCGGGCAAAGTCAATCACGCCTTTCCACTCTTTGCGCGTCAACACGCTATTGAAACCTGCCGGCGGTTTGGGCGGAGCCGGATCGTCTGAATCCTGAAAGTAGGTCGAGTTCATCCATGTGCCGCTCACGCGAACATAGGCTGGCCCCAGCGCGGCAGCCAGCTTGCGCAGCCGCGGATTGCTCAAGTCAATGGGCGCCCGGTATTCATAGAGCGATGGATCCATCCCCGGTGGAGCATTCGCCGCCGGCTGCGCCTCCGCATTTGGTGCGCTAACCGAGGCATAAGGCTTCCAGAATCGCCCTCCCGTCACTTCGACCGCTTCGATGTTGTAAGACTGGAACCGCTCGTCCACGGTTCCCACGCGGGGCATATTGCCGGGCGCAAAGGCAGCCGCAGGTGTTTGCGCCGGACCGGACAGGCAGAATGGCGCTCCCCACATCCATGCTGCGCAAAAGGTCCAGCTTGCCAACTTTGTCGCCCGTCCCATTGTTCTCACCTCATTTGCAATCGGAATTTTGCCCAAGTATATGCGATTTAGCGCACGGCAGGCCGCGCGGCGTATAACGCTGGTATGGGTGCCATTTTGGGATCGGAGATCGATGCGTGGCTGCGCGATGGCGGCCTCGTCGTCACGGCAAGCGAGCGCGCTGCTCGATCGCTCACGCAGGCCTTTCATCGTGCGCGCCGCGCCGAGGGCCTCACTGCTTGGCAATCTCCCAACATTCAGGACTGGCAATCTTTCATCCGCAACGCCCGGAATGAGCGCACCCTAGACAGCCAGGTCATCCTGAACACTTTGCAGGAGCAATCGCTCTGGGGCGGAATTGTGACTGCTGCGGCGCCTGAAGCGTCGCGAGTCGCCGGCGCACGTGATCGACTGGCCGCTTTGGCCATGGACGCACACGGGCTTCTCTGCGCTTACGCGCCGCAATACTCGAATTCAAAATCCCGGGCCGCGTGGGATCAGGACGCGGGGGCATTCAGCGCGTGGCTTGGGGAATTCGATGCGCTCTGCGCCGCTGGCGGCTTCATTAGCCCCGCGCGCTTGCCTCTCGAATTGATTGCAGCGTTGAAGCTTGATTCCTCCGAGCGCCCTCCGCTGTTGCTCGTCGGCTTCGATCGCATTTTACCTACGCAGCAGGAACTCTTCGATGCCTGGGGCGATTGCACGCAGGTTTCACTCGGAGACTCCGCCGCGCGAATCGAATTTCATCAAGCTGCGGACTCCGTCACCGAGCTCGCCGCATGCGCGATCTGGTCGAAACAGCAGCTCGCCGTCAATCCGCAGGCCCGTTTGCTCGTCGTCACGCAGGATGTGCCCAATCGCCGCGGCGAAATTGAACGCGCGTTCCTCCGTTACGTTTTGGAAGGTTCAATCGCGACTGCGCCGTCCAGCGTCTTTGAATTCTCTCTCGGAGTTTCCCTCGGCCAGATCGGGCTCGCGCGCGGCGCGGGCCTGCTGTTGCACTGGCTGGCAGAACCGATCGAGGAGCACGAGCTCGACTGGCTTCTCTCGACCGGTCAAATGGCTGCTTCTACCGCCGAATCGCTGGCTCTTACGGCATTCATGCGCGCGCTGCGCCGCAAAGGTCTTGAACGCATACGATGGACGCTCGCGGACTTCCTTCGCCAGAAGCCCGGAACGGAATTGCCCGCAGCGTGGGTCGGGCGGGTCACGCAGGCCCAGCGCCGCTTGCAGGAGTTCGCGCGCCGTCCACAGTCCCCATTGGCGTGGGCCGAGTTGGCTCCGCGCCTCCTCGAACTGGCCGCTTGGCCCGGCAGTCGTCCCCTGACCAGCGCGGAATTCCAAGCTCACCGTCGTTGGCAGCAAATCGTTGACGACTGCGCTTCGCTCGGCTTTGATGGCCGGTCGATCGATTGGAAGGAGTTTCATGCTCTTCTCGATCGCGCCGTCACCGGAACTCTCTTCGCGCCTGAATCCGAGGATCCACCGATTTTGATTGCCGGTCCCGCGGAGTCCGCGGGCCTCACCGCAGATGCCATTTGGTTTCTCGGCGCCACCGAGCAGGCGTGGCCAGCCAGTGGCGCTACCCATCCTTTCATTCCGATTTCGGTGCAACGCGCGGCAGGCATGCCTCATGCCTCGGCGCGTCTCGATTGGGAACTGGCAGGCGCCGTAACTCGCCGCCTTCTTGGCTCTGCTGCCGAAGTTCACTTCAGCTTCGCGCGCCAAAGCGAAGGCGTTGAGGCTCGACCTTCGCGGATCGTTGAGCAACTCGCCTGCGCGCCGCTTCCTCTCCCACCTGAACTCGCCGCACCGGCCGCTTTGCCGCCGCTCGCCGCACCTTTCCCAGATTCAACCCGCGTTCCTTTTCCTCCCGGCAATGCTCCCGGCGGCACTTCCACTCTCACTGCGCAATCGCAATGCGCCTTCAAAGCATTCGCCACCGCGCGCCTCCATGCCGACTGCTGGAACCCCGCGGAAGCCGGCCTCACTGCCAAAGAACGCGGTCAGCTTCTGCATGAAGTTCTGCATTCCGTCTGGGCCGGCCCGCCGCGCGGCATTCGTTCCCACGCGGAGCTCGTCGCGCTCCCCGATCTTCGCGCCTTCGTCGCGCTTCACGTTCGCGGCGCCATCCAAACTGGAATGCCTCCCCGCGCACGTGAATCCATGCCGCCACGCTACCTTGCGCTCGAAGAGACACGGCTCCTCAATCTCGTTACCGAATGGCTTGAATGCGAGCGAACGCGCGTTCCATTCACGGTACTCGACACGGAACAAAAAAACACCGTCTCCGTCGAGGGTCTGGCGCTTCGCGTGCGCCTCGATCGCATCGATCGCCTCATCGACAAATCTCTCCTTGTCATCGATTACAAATCGGGCAATCCCACCCCGAACTCCTGGGACCTCCCTCGCCCCGACGATGTGCAGCTGCCGCTTTATTCGACTTTCGCTTTTCCTGGCGATGCAAACCAAATCGGCGGCGTCGTCTTCGCTAAAGTCCGTGCCGGCGAATCGGAATTCACCGGAAAAGTTCGCGATGCCAAAGCGACTCTGCGCGCTAATCTAAGAGGAAACACAAACCTGGTAAAAAAGCCGCTTGATTCCGACCAGCTTTCCGAGTGGAAACGGTACATCGAAGATCTCGCGCTGGCCTTTCTGGCTGGTCGAGCCGTCGTCAACCCACGCGCCTACCCTGACACCTGCGAATACTGCGGACTGCAAGCGCTCTGCCGCATCAGCGAAAATCCGCCGCTGCCGGATATGAGCAACGGCGAAGAGGCTGGCGATGCTTGAGGTCCCTCGCAAAGATCCGCCTCCCGATCAGGGGCAGCGTGAGTTGGCGCTCGATGTGCGACGTTCCATTCTGGTGCGAGCGCCAGCCGGCTCGGGAAAAACTACGCTCCTCTCGCAGCGGTTTCTCACTTTGCTGGCCGAGGTCGATGAACCGGGCCAGGTCGTCGCCATCACCTTCACCAACGCTGCTGCGGCAGAAATGCGCAACCGCATTCTCGACGACCTCCGGCGGGACAATCCCAGCCCCATCGCGGCCCGCGCCCTCGCTCGTTCGCAGGCGCTCGGTTGGGATCTTCTCAATCTCGCCGGGCAGTTACGTATCCAGACCATAGACTCATTTTGCCGCGACCTCGCCATGCAGCAGCCCGTTCTCTCCGGGCTCGGGGGCAGTCTTGACATCCGCGAGCAGCCGAGCGAGCTTTATCGCCGCGCCGCTCGGCGCACGCTCGAACACATCGGCCAAGCCAACGCCGCGCTCAGCGCAGCCATCGAAACTCTCCTCGAATGGCGCGACAACAACTGGCGCGAAATTGAAGACCTGACCGTAAAAATGCTCGGTGACCGCGACCGCTGGATGCACGAGTTCGTGTTGGAGGGTGAACAGGATTTCGAGCGCCTCCGTTTGCGTCTCGAATCTCCGTTCCTGCGCGCCGTCGGCGAGAGCCCCCCAATCCAATACACCGACGCGGAATGGAAGATTATTCGCGCCTGTTTCACTCTTCTGCGCCGCGCCGCTGCTGAACTTCGCGTTGTGTTTGCCGAGGCCGCCGCTGCCGACTTTACTGAGGTTGCGCAAATCGCGCTGAGCGTCCTCAAAGGCGAAGACGAATTTCCCATCGACGCCGCGCAGGCCGTCGCCGACGGAATTCGCCATCTGCTGGTCGATGAATTTCAGGACACCAGCCGCCGTCAGCACGAGCTACTCCGCCGCCTCATCGCCGCATGGTCCGATCGCGAGGGCCGCACCTGTTTCGTTGTCGGCGACCCCATGCAATCCATCTACGGCTTCCGCGAAGCCGATGCGGAATTGTTTCCGCGCGTCGAAGAACTCGGCCTCGAGATTCTCGGCGATCTTCCTTTTCTCTTCGATTCCGTCCATCTCACGGCAAACTTCCGCAGCGAGTGCTCGCTCGTTGCAAGCATCAACGAAACCTTCGCTCAGGTCTTCGCCGGCTCTAGCGGGAGCGGCATCGTCTTCGTCCCCTCGCAACCAGCCCGCGTCGCTACAGATCCATCTTGTCCCCATCTCGTCGCCACGCCCACGCCGCGCATGCAGCTTCACTGCGCGTTCATTCCGGACTCGTCCCGAATCGCCGATCCCGACCGTAAGAAGGAAGTCGTCGATCAGCGCGAAGCCGCCGAGCAAAATCAAATCGATGAGATCGTTGAGATCGTTCGCGATCATCTGCCACGCATCGAAGCGGCCCGAGCCGCGAATGAGAATGAGCCAGGCACCCGCAAGAAAGAGAAATATCGCGTCGCCGTGCTTGCCCGGGCGCGAAAATCGCTTGTGCCCATCGCCGCAGCTTTGCGCCATGCCTTCATTCCATTCCGCGCCGTCGATCTTGAAGCGCTCCAGGACCGCCCGGAGATTATCGACGCGCTTTCACTCGCTCGCGCACTCTTCAATCCCCACGATCGCGTTGCATGGCTTGGCGTGCTTCGTGCTCCTTGGTGCGGTCTCTCGCTCGCCGATCTGCACACGCTCACCAGCGCCGACTCACCCGGGCTTCTCGCCCGTGCGGTGCCCGATCTCGCTCGCGAGCGCGTGCATCTCATCAACCCAGAAGGCGGTCTCGCTGTCGATCGGGTTCTACGCACAATGGCGGCTGCCAAACGCGTTCGCGCTTCGCAGCCCGCAGGCACTCTAGGTACCTGGCTTGAAAAGGTCTGGCTTGAACTCGGCGGCTCGCAGTGCGTCGACGCCGAAGCCCGCGCGAATCTCGATCTTCTCTGGAAGAGCCTCGACTCGCTTCCGGAGGGCGAGCCCGATCTCCTCGGCTCCGCTCTCGTTTCAGCTCTCGGGGATCTCAAAGCACAGCCTGACCCCGCCGCAAGCAGCGATTGCGGCGTCCAGCTGATGACGATTCACGGAGCCAAGGGCCTGGAGTTTGAAGTCGTCATCGTTCCTGACCTTCAAGCTTCTCCTGGCCGCCAGGCTCCCAGCATGCTTTCCTGGCTCGAGCGCGGCCTGCCACCCGATTTTGTTTCCGACGATTCCGAAGCCTCCGAAATCGTCACCGAATTCCTGATTGCGCCCTTCGCGCAGAAAGGCGCCGACAGCGGCAGAGCCAAAAGGTGGGTCGATCGCGAGCGACACGAGCGCGAATTGCACGAAGCCTGCCGTCTCCTTTATGTCGCCGCCACACGCGCCCGCGAGGAACTTCATTTTTTCGCGCGCCCCTGCTACAAATCTGTCAACGGCGCGCCCTCTGAACTCGTCGAGCCTCGCGAAAGCCTGCTCCGTACTGCTTGGCCCGCTTGGCAAACCGAAATTAAACGCCGCTTTGACGAATGGCGCGCCTCCGCATCTCTCGCGCGGCCAACCACACTCGATTCCATCGCCGCGTCCGATTCCGCCCCCGGCAATCTGTTCGAATTCCAGCCCATCGCAGACGAGCCCACTCTCGTTCGTCGTCTCCCGTCCGGATTCTCCGCTTCAACCGCTCCCCTCAATCCCGCCGCCGATGAATCGCTTGTTGGCGCTGGACGTCTCTACGAGCGCCACGAAGGCGGCTTGCTCTCGCGCGCACTCGGCAAAGCCGTTCACACGCTCTTCCAGCAGTTGGCGCAACGGCTCGCCACCGAAACGCGCGAATCGGCCCTTGCAGCGCTCGCCCAGCAGCAGCCTCGCATCTCCGCAACCATCCGCGCGGCGGGTATTGAGCCTGGCGCAGCGATTCGCATGGCTGCGCAAGCAGTCGACATCGTGCGTCGAGCCGCGGGCGATCCTCTCGCGCAGTGGATTCTGGCCCCGCACGCTGACGCAGCCAATGAAATTCGGTGGACCGGGGTTGTCGGGGGAAGCTTGCGCACGGTCCAGGTGGATCGCGTCTTCCGCGCCGGACCCGCACCGCAAACCGCGGCGTCTCCCAATGAAGAAGCCTGGTGGATCGTCGATTACAAAACGGCTCACGCGGACAGCCTCGATCCGACTGCGTCGCTGCCCGAACTGCGCCGCCAATTCGGGCCGCAGATCGAAGCCTATGCAGCCGTCCTCCGCAATCTGCGCGGTGTCGACATTCATCTCTGTGCGGGACTTTATTACCCGCGCATGGCTCTTTTTGATTGGTGGCAAATGTAATTCTACGTCGCCTGCGGCACTTTGGCTGCAAATTCTAATCGGCTCGCTTACACCTTGCACAGCTCTTCGGCGAACACGTCGCGGTGGGTCATGATGAACTGCTCGGCATTGCGCAGCAGCAGCGCATAGGCCGCCACCGCCGCGCCAGCAAGAGGGCCGAAGATCCAGGCGCCGAGCCAGGGATCGCCGAAGTACCGGCTCAGCAGCGTCACCGGAAACTGCAACGCCATGCTTCCAAAAAGAACCAGCACAATCAGAAGTCCACTGGTTCGATTGGTCGGCGTCGTTTGCCTTCCTCGCACCTGGCCCGGAATAAAACGGCGCGGCGCCTGAATCGAGCGCATCGTTCCCAATGCCAGGTTTGCCGCGATCACAAAAATCGTCCATAGTCCTGTCGAAACTTGCGTCGCCAAAGGAATCGGCGCGCGCGTCAACAGCGAAACCAAAACCCAGGCCGCTCCGGCTTCGGCGACGATCAGTGTCAAGCTCATCAGATTCTTCGCCACAATTACATCGCGCAAACGAACTGGCGCGAGCAGGTAGATTTGTACCCCGAGCCCGTCGGCTCCAAATACGTTGTAGAGTCCGGCCAGAACACCGAATAAAACATACGCAATCGCTCCGGGAAGAAAGTAAGTGGAGTTTCCGGAAAACATCGTCCTGTTTAGAATGACCACGAAAAACAGCGGAGTCAGCATGGCAATAATCTGCGCTCCGTTTCCGCGAAGCGTGAGCCATTCCTTTTGCAGACATGCCGCAACAATGGGCGCGAAGGCTGGCCGCGCGGCTTGCGCAGGCGCGGTCGCGAGGCTGGCTCGTTGCGCAAGCGATCGTTTCCGTTGATCCGCACTCGGCTTGGTGCGGACGGCCGGGCTGTCACTCAGATATTCGCCCAGAAATTGCTTATGCAGCCGGATCGCGAACACAACCGCAAAAAGCGTGGCGCTCACCGCGAGTGCCGCAAGGTTTGCGAGTGCCGCAAATGAATGGGCGCGTTCGAGAATCGCATGGGCGGCAAAACCGGGCGGGAGCCAGCGCAGGCCTGTGCCGGAGCCGCGCACCACATTCATAATCAAGCTTGTTCGACCGCCATAGGCGTGAGTCGGACCCCGCTGATAATTCAGGAACTGGAATCCAACGGCGGAAAGTGCCATCAGCGCGCTCAAGAATTCGCGGAATCGGCGGTTCGCAAGCCATCGCTCGAACCATGCGCCGATCATGCGCATCAGAAAGATGTTCGCGAGCGCATAAACCGCAAGAACCATCAGGGCCGGCAGCGCCAGCGCGGAATCCGCCACGCCGATCCCGATAGCAGCGGCCAGCAGAGCCAGGCAGCCCACAATGGTGCTTGGCGAGAGGAGGCCGATGAAAACTCGCAAAACCAGGTAGCGGCCGAAACGCAGCGGAAAGCGTATCAGTGATGAAGGATCGAAACTTGAAATTGCAGCAGCGACGTTTTGGCCATTGATGTTGACGAATAACCACAGCAGCATGATGCCTGCGAGCAACGGGGCCAGGCGCTGCGGATGGTTGTTGGCGATCGCGGCCCACGCCAGAAACCCGCTGCCTCCTACCGGGCCGACGACCATCAGTGCAAGAAACGGCCAGACGATGATGCGGACCAGAATGGCGAGCACCAGGCCGGGAGCCCGGCCGGTGCCGCGCCGGCGAAACGCGCTGTTCACAAAGATGCGCCAGCGCAGCCACGCCACGGCAAGCAGTTGTGTGCGCACCGGAATGTCTCGCGCAACCTGAGGTGCCAGCTTTCCGGCTTCTAGCTCAGCCATGAAAGCTCCTGCTCCGGCGCAATGGCCGCTGGATTTCCTTCGCGATCGGTCCCCACAACCTCAAGAAAAATCTCTTCCAGGCTGCGCTTCCGTTCGTCGGAAGGCGCGATCTCTTCTCCCCGCTCCGCGCGTTCGCGGCGTCTCGCCCCGGCGCGCAGCTCCTCGAGCGATCCCTGAGCCACCAGCTGCCCGCGATGGATGATCGCCACGTGCGTGCACAGCCGTTCAACAATCTCCAGCACGTGGGACGTGAGAAAAATGGTTGCGCCGCGTGCGATCATCCTCTGCAACATCGCCTTTAACGTGCCGGCAGCCACGGCGTCAACGCCTTCAAACGGTTCGTCGAGGAACAAAACTCTTGGCCCATGGATCACCGCCGCCGCCAGCGCCAGCTTTTTCTGCATCCCGTGGGAAAAATCTGTGATCAGCTTCTTCTGCTCGTCGGCCAGATGCATAAAGTCCAGTAATTCCTGCGTGCGTTGCACCGTTGTGGCGCGGTCGAGGCCGTACATGCGCCCCACGAAGCGCAGATACTCCTCAGCCGTCAGCCGGCCAAAGAGAGCCATCCCTTCCGGCACCACACCGATCTGCCTCTTCACATCCGCTGAATTCTGCGTTAAATCTTCGCCAAGAATGCGAATCGTTCCCGACGTAGGCGCCAGAAGTCCGGTCAGCATTTTGATGGTGGTCGATTTGCCGGCTCCGTTGGGACCGAGAAAACCAAAAAACTGGCCTGCATCCACGCGCAGGTTCACATCCTGAACCGCGGTGAAGTCGCCGAAGCGGCGGGTGAGCGCAGTAGTGTCGATGGCGGGTGTTGTCATAGCTCTTTCTTGGCTTGAGACCACGATACACGCTGCGGGTTCCGCTCGCATCTAGACCTCAAAGACCTGCGCAGCAGGTTTATTTCCAAGGTTCTTCACAGGCGAGTCATACACAATGAATTCTTTTTTCGGTATTCTGTATACGAACGCTTGTCAGTTTGTCGAACTTGCAAAAGAGGAGTTTCCCCATGGCTAAGTCCGTCAAGATATCAGGCGCCGCGCCGAAAGCTGCAGCAAAAACGCGCAAACCCGCAGAAAACAAAGCCGCAGTGAAAAAGACTGTTGCCTCCACAAAAGGAAACGGAAGCACAAACGGAAACGGGAGCTCGATCTCCCACGATCAGGTTGCACAGCTTGCGCATCGCTTCTGGAACGAGCGCGGCCGTGTACATGGTCACCACGAAGAGGATTGGTATCGGGCCGAGCAGGCTTTGCGCTCCAGGGCCTCCTGACCCGTTGACATTCTTCGCTTAACGACAAAGCGACGCATCTTCACAGATGCGCCGCTCCCTGCTGGAATCCAAATCGGTTTTCCGCGCTATTGCAAATTCACCATCAAGCTTTCCAACGCGGATTTCGGCGGCCGTGTGAGCGACTCGGGCAATGTGCCGAGCGGCTCGTCAACCATGTTCAACTGATCGAGAAACGTCGGCTTTTGCGTATCGATATAGAAAACGCCGGTGAGAACTTCGTTCTTTTCATGCGCCTCCATCAGCGTGCGCACCGCGTTCGCCTTGTTGGTGGGGTCGTAGTCCGCAAGAAGCTTGCGCAAGCGCAGCTGCGACCCATCGTGCATCTCGACGTCATATACTTCGCCTGAATCGTAATCGACTTCGATGTCGTCGAAACTAGCCACGAATCCGATCTCGTTGATCGGCTCGTCGTTCTCCTGCAGGAACTTGTAGCTCTTCGTCGATCCCTCGTGATCGTTGAACGTGACGCAAGGACTGATCACATCGAGCATCACCGTTCCCTTGTGCGCAATTGCAGCCTTCAGCATTGCCAGCAACTGCTTCTTGTCACCGGAGAACGAGCGCCCCACAAATGTCGCGCCCAGCTGGATCGCCATGGCGCACGTATCGATCGGCGGAAGCTCGTTGATCACGCCCGTCTTCAGTTTCGATCCGATGTCGGCTGTGGCCGAAAACTGTCCTTTGGTCAAACCATACACGCCGTTGTCCTCGATGATGTAAATCATCGGCAGGTTACGCCGCATCAGGTGGACAAACTGGCCCATGCCGATCGAAGCCGTATCGCCGTCACCGGAAACGCCCAGCGCCAACATCGTTTGATTGGCCAGCATCGCGCCCGTGGTCACACTCGGCATGCGCCCGTGAACGCTGTTGAAGCTGAACGAGCGATTCATGAAGTACGCGGGGCTCTTGGACGAGCAGCCAATGCCGCTCATCTTCATCACCCGCTCCGGCTCCACGCCCATCTCGAACATCGCATCAATAATGCGCTCGCTGATCGCGTTGTGGCCGCAGCCGGCGCACAGCGTCGACTTGCCGCCGCGGTATTCAATGATCGGCAAGCCAATATGATTCAGTTTCGGGCCCCCCGGCCCACTGGCCGCCCCACTCGCTGTTGTGGTCGCCATTTTAGAGGCCCTCCTTGGTTGCAAACTCATCCGTAATCGTACGCGCGTCGGCCGGCAGTCCGTTGTACTCGAGAATGCTGCGCAGCTTCACCACCTGCTCGCCGGGAAGATCCAGCTTTAGCAGGCTCGCCAGTTGTCCATCGCGATCCTGCTCCACCACATACACGCGCTCGTGGCTGGCCACAAAGTCGTGAATCTCGTGCGCAAACGGATAGGCGCGAATGCGCATATAGTCCACGCTCACGCCGTGTTCCTTCTCAATCTGGTCCAGGCTCTCGCGCAGCGCGAAATCCGTCGAACCGTACGCCAGGAATCCGACCTTCGACGTTCCGTTCTTCACCACCACCGGCGCCGGAACCAGCTTGCGCGCATTCTCAAACTTGCGCGCCAACCGGTCCATCACTTCCTGATACTCATCCGGCCGTTCCGTGTATCCTGCCGCATCGTTGTGTCCCGACCCGCGCGTAAAGTAAGCCGCCTTCGGATGTGCTGTCCCCGGCAGCGTGCGCCAGCCGATCGCGTCGCCATCCACGTCGCGGTAGCGCGCAAAGCTGCCCATTTTTTTCAGATCCTCGGCCGTCAACACCTTGCCGCGATCCAACGGTTTGTCAGGATACACAAACGGCTCCGACATCCAGTTGTTCATGCCCAAGTCAAGATCCGACAGCACAAACACCGGTGTCTGCAGCCGCTCGGCCAGGTCGAACGCCGCATAGCCCAGCTCGAAGCACTCCTTCACTGAGCCCGGCAGTAGAACCACGTGCTTGGTATCGCCGTGCGAAAGGAATGCTGTCGAAAGCAGGTCAGCCTGCTGCGTGCGCGTGGGCATGCCCGTTGAGGGTCCGCTGCGCTGCACGTCAAAAATCACTCCGGGAATTTCGGCGTAGTAGCCCAGCCCGCTGAACTCCGCCATCAGTGAGATGCCCGGCCCCGACGTCGACGTCATCGCCCGCGCGCCGGCCCAGCCCGCGCCCAGAACCATGCCGATTGCCGCCAACTCGTCCTCGGCCTGCACCACCGCGAACGTCGCCTTGCCGTCGGCCGTCACGCGAAACTTCTTCAGCAGATCCGTCGTCGCCTCAACCAGCGACGTCGACGGCGTGATGGGATACCACGCCACCACCGTGACACCCGCAAACACTGCGCCCATGCCGCACGCAGCGTTGCCATCGATGATGATCTTGCCCTTGGTTTGATCCATTCGCTCGATGAAGAACGGGTCGTGCTTGGTAAAATTCACCTTGGCGTACTCGTAACCCGTCTCCACGGCCCCGAAATTCAGGTCGAAGATCTTCTGCTTTTTCGAAAACTGCTTTCGCACGCACTGTTCAACTACGCCCACGTCGATGTGCAGCAGTTGCCCCACCACGCCCACGTAGACCATGTTCTTGACCAGCTTGCGCAGCTTGGCCTCGGGACATAGCGCCTGGGTGAGCTTGTCGAATGGAACCGGATAGCACACAACATCATCGCGATACCGGCTCAGATTCAGGTACTCTTCGTAGATCGCCACGCCGCCGGGCGGCAGCGCCATCATATCTTCCTGCGCCGTATCCGGATTCAGCGCCACCAGCACTTCCGACTCGCGCTTGCGCGCCACGTAGCCGTGTTTACTGGCACGGATCGTGTACCACGTGGGCAGCCCGGCAATGTTCGATGGGAACAGGTTCTTCCCGCTTACGGGAACGCCCATTCCAAAAATGCTCTTCAGCAGCACGCTGTTGGCGGACTGCGATCCTGATCCGTTGACTGTGGCTACGATGATGCTGAAGTCGTTGATGATGCGCGGACGCGCGATGCTTTCGCCCTGTTCTTGACCCAGGGCAAGGTTTCCTGTCGCCATTTGGCGGGATTCCCTTCCAATAAATTCTTCCGTTTTACGGGTGCCGGCTTGCTCTACAAGGGTGCCGGTTCTTTGAACCCCAAGATGTGATTATAGTCACTTTCTTGCTAACACCGTCCCACACAGCGCCACAAAGGTAACCCTATCCCTCACCCTCCGAAAATTAACCTCACTTTGAGCCAATCATTCTCAAAAGTGCTTTGTTTTCATAAACTCAGCCCTCCGAGCCAGCCAATCCCGGTGCCACCGGTCGCGCCCCTTCCTTTAGCCGGTTTCCTGCGAAAAGGTAGGATCGCACTTCAGTTCATCGCACCTCGAAAAAAAAAGCTAAGAGCTCATGGCTAATAGATACTTCTCCGCATCCCTCTTCCACCGCGCAATTAGCGCCAGCGCAATCACCACCAGCGCCAGCGTTAACCCAATCCACATTCCGTATATCCCCCACTTCAATCCAAAACAAAGAAAAAAACCAAGCGGCAATCCCAGCACCCAATATCCCACCAGGTTCGCCCACATCGGCGCGCGCGTTTCGCCCAACCCTCGCAGCGCGCCAGTGCTCACCGTCTGAATTCCGTCGAAGACCTCGAACGCGGCCACAATCGCCAGCAGGCCCGGCCCCACCGCCAGCACTCTCGCATCGTTCGTGTACAACTCGATCAACGGCCGCGGCCACACCAGCAGCGCCAACGCCGCTAGCAGCATAAAGCTCGTGCCCAATCCCAGCGCCAGCCAGCCAGCTCTCCGCGCGCGCGCCCGATCTCCCGCACCCACCGCGTGGCCCACGCTCACCGCTGCCGCTGCCGAAATCCCCAGCGGCACCATGTACGTCACGCTCGCATAGTTCAAAACAATTTGGTGCGTGGCCAGCGCCACCGGAGTCAGATACCCCGCGGAAAATGTCGCCAGATTCCATGCGCCTACCTCCAGCAGAATCTGTCCCGCCGCAGGAGCACCCAGCTTCATCAGCTGCTTCAGCCGAGCCGCCTGCGGTCCCGCCCAATGCTTAAACAGCGGATGCCCGCGCTTGCGCTCATATCTCCACGCAAACCCCAGTAACGCCGCCGCCATCGTCACGCGCGCAAACACCGTCGAAAGCGCCGACCCGTTCACGCCCATCGCCGGCATCCCTAGCTTGCCGTAGATCAGCACCCAGTTCAGGAACCAGTTCACCAGGTTCGCCGCCACATAGGTCACGGTGATCACGCGCACTTGGCCAACGCCCTGCAAATAGCGCCGCGACGCGCCATAGAGCAGCAGCGGCAGCGTGCCCCAGAGCAACACGCTCATGTACCCGCTTGCCGGCGCCGCTAATTCCGCCGCAATTCCGAAGCGCCCAAAGAAGTGGCTCACTAGCGCGATCCCTACCATAATCGGTGCAGCCGCAATCGACGCCAGGTACACGCCCTGCGCCAGCCACCTGTGGCACTCGTCGTGATCCTTGCGCCCGTAGGCTTGCGCCACCAGAGTGTCCAGCCCCAGCATCAACCCCATGCCGAACATGCTCGGCGTGTAGCAGACGGCGATCGCCAGCGCCACCGCTCCGATCGCCGTCGGGCCCAGGCGTCCCACCATAATGGTGTCGACCACTCCCATCAACATCCAGCCCAGCTCGCTCAGCACCACCGGCACAGCGAGCTTCACCATCGCACCCAGCTCCCGCCGCCACACCGCCCGCCGCTGCTCCATAACTTCAATGTATCTGCGTTCTGGCCCCTCTACCCTGTGAAACCTGTATGCACTTGGAATTTCACAACCGATTCCGCTACAAGTTCTGCATAGTTGCGATACAATTCTGCAAATTTGCTTTCGCATTCTGTTCTCGACGCGAACCCACCATGGGTGGGAGTTATATCTGGCGCAGATCAGAAAGGACCGCGCATGCCGACAGTAAATCTGATCGGCGGATGGGTGGGGATGCTGGCCGGTGTGCTCACCGGCGCATTCATCGGCCTTTTCTTCCATCAGGACGGCTGGATGGGCGGTTACTCGTCGTATCCGCGCAGGCTCACGCGTCTCGGACACATCTCATTTTTTGGACTCGGTTTCCTCAACCTTATTTTCGCCGCCACTGCGGGGCAGCTTCTCTTGTCCGGCTACTATCTACAAGTCGCCTCATGGGCACTTGTCGTGGGAGCCGTCACCATGCCGACAGTTTGCTTCCTTTCCGCTTGGCGAAAGCCCATGCGGCACCTCTTCCCAATCCCGGTCGTTTCCGTCGCCGTCGGTGTTCTGGCGATCCTGATCGGATGGTGGCGCCGATGAAACTGGGACTCATCGCCATGAGCGGCGTTCGCGCGCACAACCCCGAACTAACCGCGCTTGGGCTCACCCTCCCCGGCTTTGTGGAACGCAACAAAGTCATCGCTTCTCTTCCCAGCCTGGGGTTACTCACGCTGGCCGGCCTCACCCCTCCCGAAATCGAAACGCGCTACCTCGAGGTCCCGGACTTGAAAGATGTCGCCGGCGTTCCCGAGGAATTTGACGCCGTTGCCATCTCCAGCTTCTCCGCGCAAATCGGCGAAGCCTACGAGTTGGCCGACCGCTATCGCCTCCTCGGCACGCGAGTGATCCTTGGTGGTCTTCACGTCAGCGCCCTGCCCGATGAAGCCCGCTGCCATGCCGATGCGGTGGTGATCGGCGAGGGCGAGTCCGTCTGGCCGGCAATTATCGCCGACCTCCTTTCTCCCGGCGGTGAGCTCAAACCCGCCTACGACGCACGCGACCTCAACCACTCTTTTGCCGACTCTCCTATGCCGCGCTTCGATCTTCTCGATATCGAGCGCTACAACCGCCTCACCGTGCAGACGCAACGCGGCTGCCCGTTTCGGTGTGAGTTCTGTGCCGCTTCCATCAGGATCTCGCCTACATACAAAATCAAGCCCGTCGAGCGCATCATCGCTGAGATTCACGCCATCAAGGCCCTCTGGAAGCGCCCGTTTATCGAGTTCGCCGACGACAACACTTTCGTAAACAAGGCCCACTCCAAACAGCTCTTGCGCGCCCTTGCCGGCGAAGACGTCCGCTGGTTCACCGAAACCGACCTCTCCGTCGCCGATGATGATGAACTTCTCGACATGCTTCGCGACGCGGGCTGCGCGGAGATCCTGATCGGCTTCGAAAGCACCACGTTCTCGGCGGTGGACGGAATCGAACAGCGAGCCAATTGGAAAGCCAAGCGCGTCGACACCTATTTCGAGGCCATCCGGAAGATCCAGGATCGCGGCGTGCGCGTGAATGGATGTTTCATTCTTGGTCTCGATGGGACAGGTCCGGAATCATTCGATCAGATTTGGGAGTTTGTACAGATCAGCGGCCTTTACGACGTCCAAATCACCGTCCAGACCGCTTTCCCCGGCACTCCGCTCTACACGCGTCTCAAAAACGAGGGCCGCATCCTTCGCGACGAGGCGTGGGAACTCTGCACTCTCTTTGACGTGAATTTCCAACCTTCAAAGATGACCGTCGCCGAGCTCGAAGCGGGCCTGCGCACACTCGGTAGCCGCATCTACTCCGACGAATGCACGCAAAAACGCCGCTCAGATTTTCGCCGCAACTACATCGCAAAGCACCGCAACAACAATTCACAAACGCGAGGTTCAAATGTCCACCAAATGGGTTAAGCCTCTCTTTATCGTCGCCGCGGTGTACGACCTTATCCTCGGCGCCGTCGCGATCGTCGCCTCTCCGCAAATCTATCGCGCGTTGGGCGTCACCCCGCCGAACCACTGGGGCTACGTGTACTTTCCGGCGCTGTTGGTGATTGTCTTTGGCATCATGTTCCTCCGGATTGCCGCCAATCCCGTCGGACGCGTCGAACTGATCCATTACGGCATGGGCCTAAAGGCAGCATATTGCGGAGTCGTCTTCTGGTTCCAGCTCATCGGCACCGTGCCGGCAATGTGGATCCCATTCGCCTGGGCCGACCTGGTCTTTTTCGTGCTGTTCTTCTTCGCGTGGAGATCGCTCGTGCGAAAAGCGTAGCCGTTCGTTCTGCCGTGGCCGACAGCTGTGCAACATCTGCGCCCTGGAATCTGATGGGGCGACTTAGGGATGGGCTCGTCTTTACGGCCTGACAATCATCTTTCCCCACGCCGTCGCGATATTGGCTGCCAATTGCGAGCCCACATTGATCCCCTCAAAAAACCTAGTCTTTGAAACGTGCCTCCTTGGGGACCCAGGACTCCAATACGGATCGAATGCGATGCGACAACGCATCTAAAGGCGATATGACAGGTAACAAGCACTTTCACGAAGGACATAGTGGCGACCACGGTGAAGAGGACCCTGGCCCTTACTGGCATCGGATGCACCGCGACTGGCGCTTCTGGGTATGCGCTTTCCTCATCGCCGTAGCGCTCGCCGTATTCGTGTTGTATTCATTTTAAGCGGCGACCTCTCTTTGATCCCGCGCTTGAACTGAGGACAGCAATGCCGAAGGCAAAATATCCCGATCATGAAGCCATGAACCCGTTTTTTGAAGTTGTCATGAAGGGCCTCGGCGCGCTCGTCGATGGCGAGCACTACTTCGACACGTTTGCCGACAATGCAGTCTTCGAGTCGCGTTACCATTTCCCCGGTTGGCCCCTCATCATTCGAGGACGCGCCAATCTGGTCTTGAGCCTCGCCGGTTATGGCAAAACCATCCGCGTTCACTCCGGTGACGCGCTCGTTGTGCACCGCAGTCAGGATCCCCGCGTTGTGATCCTCGAATACGAAGTCCACGGCAAGATTCTTGCGACCGGAGCGCCGTACGACAACAGGCTGATCTCCGTCGTCACCATTGAGAACCGGAAGATCGTCCATTGGAGAGACTACATGGACTCTTTAGCTGCCTGGACAGCTCTGAATCCCGCAACGTGATGGACTGGGCCGGCGCTGGTAACGCCGCTCACTTCTCCGCGCCCTACGGCCTGACGATCATCTTCCCTACCCCGTCGCGATACTGGCTGGCGATCTCGAACGCCTCATCGATGCGATCAATTTCCCGGTTGTGTGTCAGCAGCGGAGCGAACCACGCTGCGTGCGTGCCAAGCAACTCCAGCGCCTCTTCGGTCTCGTGGTTCGAACGACGCACATTAAATAACGTCAGCTCCTTGCGCCGCATCACCGACGCATCCACCTGCACATGCGCCGTCGTATGAATCCCCGTCAGCACCACGCGCCCCGCATTGCGCGTAATCTGCGCGGCGTGGCTCGTAGTTTCATTTCCCGCAGCACAGTCAATCGCGCAGTCCACGCCACGCTGCCCCGTCGCCCGGAGAATCTCCTCGACCGCTTCGCCCGGTTCGAGTACCACATCGGCGCCGATTCCCCGCGCCAGTTCGCGGCGGTGCGCCAGCGGATCCACGGCCCAGATGCGTCCTGCCTGCGTGGCCCGCAACGCGGCAATTGTCAACAACCCAATCGGTCCAGCCCCAATTACCGCGACCGTTTCGCCCGGGCCAATCTGCGACAGGCGCAGCGAATGGATAGCAACTGCCAGCGGTTCGGCCAGCGCCGCCTCGCCGTACGACATCGCATCCGGGATCGGCTGAAAATTTGCCACCGGCAAATTCACTCGCTCGCGAAAAAAGCCCGGATGACCTGGCGTGCTCAGAAATCGAATGTTCGCGCAAACATTATGGTGGCCGCTCAGGCAGAACTCGCAGTGGTAGCAATAGTGCGCGGGCTCGAGTGCCCCGCGATCTCCGACGGCCAGGCCCGTCACGCCGGCGCCTGCCTTCACAATCCTTCCCGCAGGCTCATGTCCCAACAGCATCGGGTACACATTGGGATTGCCGCCGACCGCGCCCTCCGTGTAGGCGTGCATGTCACTCCCGCACACACCTACAGCTTCGACCCGAACCTGCACATCGCCCGGCCCGGGATCGTCGATCTCCATTTCGGTTAGTTGGAATGTCAGGGGAGCCGTTAGTTCCGCAGCGCGCATTCGATCCTCACACCCACAAACGATACTTCATCCCCGGGCAGAAATAGAAGGCCTCCAGACTGTATTGCCTGCTATTTGCCCCTCATTCGGGGGGATGAGCAGTATAGCTCAGCTATTCCTCCATTGAACTGGGAGAATGAGACTGAAGTGGAGTCATCGTTCTCCACTTTCTGACGGGCTCACACAAGTGAGTCGATGGATCGCAACTTCCCCAAGATGCTTGCGGCACCGCACCTGAGAATTGACTGGAGAACACAAAATGCCACTTACCACTGTCCTCATTACGCTTGTTGCAGCAGGTCTTCTGTTGTGGCTCGTGAACAGGTTTATCCCCATGCAGTCACAAATCAAATCGATCCTGAACGGCGTATTGGTCATCGTTTTGGTTTTGTGGATTGCGAATCTCTACGGAGTATTCGGTCACCTAAGTCATTTCCGCGTCGGGCGCTGACACGTCGCAGCATCGAAGCCGGCTCGGCTTTGCCCGCCAGATGGACCCCGGAGGTCGCGAAATCGACGACCTCGGAGATGCCCGTCGAAGACACGCTGAATTGAAGGCTGCCAGCGCACGTACTCCATAGCGCGTATGCTTGATCTAGCAACCCGTTTTTCCCTTCTCGCCTTCGGCAGGTCTAGCTTCGCTTCAGACGAGCATCCTTCAAGCATGCAAAAGAATGACCGGAGCGCCCAATGGCACTTATCAAGAAAATTGATGTTGAGAAATACTTCGCAGACAGGCGAGCCATGAGGCTGGGCAGGATAGCGCCGGCGCGTCAACCCCATGCAGCCCCAATTAAGCCCACCGAAAGAGCATCGAACGTTCCACGCGCGGTTGGAAATCTCACTCCGGAACATTCTTCCACGGGCGCCTGCTCGACTTCGATTCCGGTTCCATTCAATTCCAGCCGGAACAGTTTGCTCAGACCACCGGGAGTCCGGCAAGACTGAAGATCAACTCGATCCCCTATTAGGAGCGTGTGCCTTGCCGCACTTTGGCTTCCTGGTTGGCTCCACGCCCTAAATCCTGGGCTTTTCCGAGGGTGCTTTCCGCTTTCCCTTTCACCTGCTGAGCAATGCCCTTGACCTGGAGCGGCGTATTGCCGGTTATTCTGCCCGCTTTTCGTTTGATGCTCCCTATGACTTCGTTGACCTTGCCGTTCACTCGATTGGTATTCATTTGTCCACCTCTTTGGGTTCGGGTTGGCTAGTTTCCACAAGGGCGCATCGATTCCCGCCGCTTGATCGGCGTAATCATCCATCTGCCCTTACATTTTTCACCTTAGTCGGTGGCATCCGCGGTGTCTGAGCAATAGGAACCATGCGCCGGAACGCACCGGCACGCGGAACCGAATCAGCGTATGCTTGAGTAGTAGCCCGTTTTTCCCTTCTCGCCTTCGGCATTCCAGGCTTCGCTCCAGACGAGCATCTTCCTCTTCCGCAACCGATCCACTGGAGCCGCCATGAGCATCATCAATCGAACTGATGTGAAGAACCACATGCGTCCTCCCTTCCTCTCTAAGATCCATTTGTGCCCGCCGGAAAGCCAGCCCGATGCAACCGGTTTTTCCGAGGCCGAGCCGAGCGTAATGAATGCAACACAGTCCGAATTCTCTGCCGATTTCGTCGCTGAACATTCATCATCCAGCACCTCCGCCGCGCCCGGCCGTCCTTTGCCCGGTTCCTTCCACCCCGAGACGCCCACGTTACCTAAAAGTGCGAAAGCGTGACGCCGCACTCCGTTTTCCTGCGCAGCAAGTGCGATCTTCCTGAACCTCTGGATCCCCTTACGGAGCCGGTCGGTGAACACTGGGCTTGCGTAGAAGAGATCACTGCGCCGGTTTTCGACACCATGATTCGCCAAAAGGGCTGGCACTTCATGCCGGTTGACAATCTCCGCACCAGAAAAGGTCTTGGACTAACAGAAGAAAGTGCAGTCCATCGAGCGTTGGCACACGCCCTGAGGGCCGTGGCGGGGCGATTCAATGCTGCCGAGCTGATTGCCGTTCAGGCCAGGAAATATCCGGGCTTTTATATTGCCAAGGTCACCGTGCAGCCGCGCCAGATCCAGCAGTACACGTGGCTCGAAATCGCGGGAGATTGGCAGCAACTGCCCGCGCCCGCTCGGTAAGAACCGCTCGGAGCATGAGGGCTGAACGTTGGTCCATGCTGCCGACGACCGCGCTGAAATCGTTGAGCGCACCTCAGATGAGGATCGAATCAAGATGGAAAAGAGGTTAGGATGTCCTTCCCCGAAACGAAAAGCTCCGTCCTGGAAGCAGGGAAAATGGGTTCGTCCGCTTCCTTGCCCATCGCCCTGAAAGCCAGCCGCCTGCCATTGCCCACGCGCATTGCATTTATTGGAAACTATCTGCCGCGCGAGTGCGGCATTGCCACTTTCACAACCGACCTATGCAATGCGCTCGCCGGTGAATTTGGCAAAGAGCGCCTGTTTGCCATCCCCGTAAACGATCCCGATTCGAGCTACGACTATCCTGAACAAGTGCGCCTGGAACTCACGCAGGAGGACATTACATCTTACGAACGAGCCGCCGATTTCCTCAACTTCAACAGCAACGATCTTGTCTGCTTGCAGCATGAATATGGCATCTATGGCGGCGCCGCTGGCCGCTACATTCTGGCTTTGCTGCGCAGATTGAAGATGCCGCTGGTCACAACGCTACACACGGTCCTGCGCGAACCGGACGCGAATCAACGCATCGTGCTCGAAGAAATCGCTCAACTCTCCGATCGCCTCGTCGTGATGAGCGAGCTTGCGGCCGAGCTGCTGCGCGAAGTGTATGCCGTTCCCAGAGGAAAGATCGACGTCATCCCGCACGGCGTGCCCGATATGCCCTTCATGGATCCCAACTATTTCAAGGACAAATTCGGCACCGAGGGCAAGTCCGTTCTGCTTACATTCGGTCTGCTCTCTCCCAACAAGGGAATTGAAAACGTAATCCGCGCGCTGCCGGCGATTCTGGCGCGCCACCCGAATGTCGTGTATATAGTCTCCGGCGTCACGCATCCCCACATCCGCAAGCGCGAAGGCGAGCGCTATCGCGAAGAGTTGCTGGCTCTGGCCGCCGAGCTTGGCGTCTCTTCAAATTTGATTCTCAACAATCGCTTCGTGAGCAACGAAGAGCTTGTGGAGCACGTGGGCGCGGCGGACATTTACATCACCCCTTACCGGCAGGAGGCGCAGGTGGTCTCCGGCACGCTGGCTATCGCGCTCGGAGCCGGCAAGGCAATTGTCTCCACGCCCTATTGGCATGCCAATGAATTGCTCGCCGACAAGAGAGGCGTGATTGTTCCGTTTGACAGTCCAGATGCTATCGCCGAGTCGGTGATCGCACTGCTCGAGAATGATGCCGAGCGCCATGCCATGCGCAAGCGGGCCTATCTGCACTCCCGTGGAACAACCTGGCCGACCACCGCGCGAGCCTACATGGCAACCTTCCAGCGGGCGCGTTTTGAACGCTCATTGCAGCCGAGACCCGCTCAACCGGACGACGACGCCGTGGGCCTGATTGACCCGACGGAACACCTGCCGGCCCTGAACACCAATCATCTGTTCACCATGACCGACGACACGGGCATGTTGCAGCATGCGATTTTCTCCGTGCCCAACCCGCGCGAAGGCTATACCACCGACGACAACGCGCGCGCACTCATCGTGTCAACTCTTCTAGATGAGCGAGCTGGGCCCATCCACCGCGAGGATCATGTCAGTCTCTCTCGCCGCTACTTGGCTTTTCTCTGGCTTGCATTTCATTCCGATACCGGCCGTTTCAGAAATTTCCTAGGCTACGATCGCACGTGGCTTGAGAACGTTGGTTCCGAAGACAGCCATGGCCGCGCACTTTGGGCTTTGGGATCGGTGCTGGGCCATTCGCAGAGTGCGGGGTTGCGGGGAGCCGCTGGAAGACTCTTTGAGTCTGCCGTGCCGGCAGTATTGACGTTCTCAAGCCCCCGCGCGTGGGCGTTCAGCGTGCTCGGATTGCAGGCTTATCTCGACTGGTTCCCCGGTGACCGTGCGATCCAGGGCATTCGCAACACGCTCGCCAATCGTTTGCTCGATATTTACGAGCGAAGCCGCGACAACACCTGGCACTGGTTTGAAAAGAGTCTTGCATATTCGAATGCGCGGTTGCCGCAGGCACTGATTCTGGCCGGCGGCCGCAGCAACAACCAAAAAATGATCGCCGCCGGAATCGAGTCTCTCGAATGGCTCGTTGCGGCTCAGCATTGCGGTAATCCCGATATCTTTGTCCCCATCGGCTCGAGCGACTGCTTCACTCAGGGAGGCGACAAACCCCGCTTCGATCAGCAGCCTGTTGAAGCCTGCGCCACCATCGCCGCATGTCTTCAGGCCTACATTTTCACACACCAGGAGCGCTGGGCCGAGGAAGCCCATCGTGTCTTTGAGTGGTTCCTCGGCAAAAATGACCTGCAGGCGCCGCTCTACGATGCGATCACAGGCGGCTGCAAAGATGGTCTTCATCCCGATCGCGTCAATGAAAATCAGGGAGCGGAATCGACGCTCTCCTTCCTTATGGCGCTCCTTCAGATGCAGGGAGCGAACGATACTCACGCAGAAACAACGCACCAGGAAATGAGTTTATCCTTTTGAACCCAATGACTCCTCCAGTGGATTTGCCCGAGGCGATCGCTTTAGAACAACCGTATCCGGGAGCGTGTACCGATCTTCCACTTCTCACACGTTATTCCGACAATCCGATTCTTAGCGGGCACGATTGGCCCTATGCCGTGAACAGCGTCTTCAACGCCGGGGCTGTCCTCCTGCCCGACGGAGACACCCTCCTGCTTTGCCGCGTTGAAGACCGCAGTGGCCTTTCGCACTTGTGCGCGGCACGTTCACAGAATGGAATCAACGGATGGCGTATCGACGCCAGGCCAACCCTGATGGCCAATCCCGAGCAGTACCCTGAAGAAATCTGGGGCATCGAAGATCCGCGCATCACCTACGTTCCTGAACTCGAGCAATATGCCGTAGCCTATACCTCCTTCGCGCGCGGCGGCCCGGGAGTCTCACTGGCGCTCACCAAAGACTTTCGCAGCTTTGAGCGATTCGGCGTAATCATGTCGCCTGAAGATAAGGATGCCGCTCTGCTGCCGCGAAGAATCAACGGCTACTGGGCCTTGATCCATCGCCCCATGACCACCACCGGCGCTCATATGTGGATCTCGTACTCCCCTGATCTGCGCCATTGGGGCAGTCACAAAATCATGCTGCAAGCTCGTCGCGGCGGATGGTGGGATGCAAACAAAATTGGCCTTTGCTCTCCGCCCATTGAAACGTCGAAAGGCTGGCTAGTCATTTATCACGGTGTGCGGGTTACCGCCTCGGGGAGCATCTATCGTCTCGGCCTCGCGCTCTTCGATCTTGAACATCCAGAGATCTGCCTGCAACGCGGAGACTCATGGATCTTCGGTCCCGAAGCTCCATACGAGCGCGTCGGAGACGTGCATGACGTCGTCTTCCCCTGCGGCCAAACCATCGCCGCCGATGGAGACACCATCAACCTTTATTACGGTGCAGCCGATTCGAGCGTCGCATTGGCCACGGGAAGCGTCCAGTGTCTCCTGGCTTGGCTCAACGCGAACTCCACCGCTGGAGTCGAATCGGGCCAGTGAGACACGAAATGATCCTCGCATGACTGGAGGTCCCAGATGAACGTTGCAACCATGACTTGGCCGAATTGGCTTCCGCGCGTCCTTTGGATGCGACGTTGCCCTCGCTGCAAATCCGTTCAATTTAAGTCCGGCGAATTGCGCCCTTACGATGCTCTCCTCGCCCTGTTCTTTCTCCGCCCAGTTCGCTGCAAGTTTTGCTGGCGGCGCTTCTACTGGGTCACCCTGAAGGGCGCGGAATGAGTATTCACCAACACGGCGCTAGCCCCACCTCGAACGACCTTCTCGAAAGCCTGATCGCGAAACATGCTGCTTCGATGCCAGCGCCCTGTGCGTGCTGTTGGGCCTGCTGGTCCGTCGCTACGCGACGGACGCCCTCAGCTCTACCTGCTTCGTCGTGATTTCGATTCTTGCCGGAGCCACCGTGCTTCCTCGCACCGCCGTGCTGGCTTCTATTGATATCGCCCCCGGCGTCTTTGTCGATTGCACGATCGCTTGTGCGAGGCCATTGTAGAGCGAGCGGCGCGGTTCCTTGTCGCTCTCGTGGCAGTTTGGATCGCCGTTGCCCACGCCGATGAGCGCGCCCTCGCCGGTGACTTTGAAGCTGATCATGCTGTCGGCCGTGGGCAGCGCGCGTCCCGCACTGTCGAGCGCGTCGACGGTGAGCACGACGACATCTTCGCCGTCGGCGTTGATCGTCGTGCGGTCAGCCGTCAACCGGACGGCCGCAATCGGTCCTGTCGTCTCGCGCTTTTCGGTGAGCACTTGCTTGCCGTCCTTCCACCCACGCGCCTCGATCGCGCCCGCTTCGTAGCGAACCTTCCACTCCACGTGCCCCAGCCGCGGAACCTTCTGCCGGCCCTGGCTTTTGCCATTTAGAAACAGCTCCACCTCGTCGAGGTTCGAGTGAATCCAGACGGGAATCTCCTCGCCTTCCCTGCCCTCCCAGGTCCAGTGCGGAAAGAGATGCAGCACCGGCTCTTTGGTCCACCACGCTTTGTAGTAGAAGTAGTTGTCCTTGGGAAATCCGCACATGTCCACGATGCCAAAGTTCGAATTGATCGACGGCCATCCATAAGGCGTTGGCTCGCCACGATAGTCGAAGCCGGTCCACGCAAAGCCGCCTGCCTCCCACTCACGCGTGGCATAGAACGTCCACCACTCCTCGGCAAGCTGGCTCCAGACAGTGTGGTTTACGTCGTAGGCGCTCAGCGTGTTGCGCAGCGGATCGGTTTGATAACTGCCGCGCTGTGAAATGGTGCTGGCCGTCTCCGATCCGTAGATGGGCCGCATCGGATGCTCCTTGTGATAGCCGTCTGGGCGATTCAAGCCGTAGTTGAAACCGACGATATCAAGCGCATCGGACAAACCCTTCTCGTTGTCTCCGTTTACCGCCGCTCCCACCATGCGTGTGGGGTCGAGCTCGTGGCAACGCTGCACCATGGTGGCTGCGATCTTCGAGCCCTCTTCAGCCATTTTGTCCTGCAATTGCCACTCTTCGTTTCCGATCGACCAGATAATGATCGACGGCGAGTTCCGGTAGCGCTTGATCATGACCTCAAGCTGCGCCAGGCCTTCGGGGCTGGAACTCATCTGCCGCGTCTCGCACATCATCATCATGCCCATGCGGTCGCAGGCCTCAACCAGCTCCGGCGTGGGCATATTGTGCGAGGTGCGCAGAGCATTGCAACCCATCCCCTGCAAGACCCCGATACGAAAGGCCTGCATCCGGTCCGGAAGCGCCGCTCCCACGCCCGCATGATCCTGGTGGTTGCAGGTTCCCTGTATCTTCATAGGTTTCCCATTCAGGAAGAATCCGTGATCCGCGTCGAACTTTACAGTACGCACGCCAAATATGATCCGCTCGACGTCGCGAACTCTGCCGCCGGATTTGAGGGTGGCGATGGCGGTATAAAGGTTGGGCGAGTCGACGGACCAGAACATCGGATGGTCGATATGCGCAGACGTCAGGAAACCATCGTCGCTGAACCGGGTATCGCAGCACGGGCCCACCGGCTGCTCCCGCGTTTCGGCTGTGTTTACGGTTTTTCCGTCAGGGCCGAGGATCTCCCACGATACCGTTGCCGGCGCTACCTCACCGGTATGATTCTCGACACGCGTTGCTAGCTCGACCCCGACGAATTGTCCTTCCATCGTGACGCGAGCGACGCTTTCCCACGGCGCGAAGTGGAGCGAGTCGGTCTTAGTAAGCCACACGTGCCGGTAGATTCCAGCGCCCTCGTAGAACCACCCGTCGCCGAAGCTCGCGTCCACGCGCACCACGATGCAATTCTTCGCACCCACCGCAAGAAAGTCGGTAATGTCAAACCGGAAGGGCGCGTAGCCGTTGTCGTTGCGGCCGATGAAGCACCCGTTCACGAAGACCAGCACATCGCGAAACGCGCCGTCAAACTCCACCGCGATGCGACGGGCAGCGTCAGCGGCGAGAACATCGAACTCACGCCGGTACCACCCCACGCTTGTCCCCGGATAGCGCCGACCCAGCGGCTTGAATCCATGGGGTGCCAGCGTTTCGTCCCAAACAAACGGCAGCTCCACCGCCCAGTCGTGGGGCAGGTTCAGCGAGCGCCATTTCGAGTCGTCGTACCCCACCTTGGCAATCTTGAAATCGCCGGTCTTGCTGAAGTCTTCTTGAGTGTTTCCGAAACCAAAATCCTTGGCCGGGTCGGTGCCGTTGCCGAACTGGAACTTCCAGCCTGAGTCGAAGAGCAATTGCTCGCGGGGTCCAACCGCACCAGCCCCGCCGGCATTCGCTTCGGTGGCCATAAAGTCTGCGGCGCGCGCCCAACCCGCACGGGCCAGGATTGATGAAGTTGAGAGAACTAATCCGGATGAGAGCAGGGTGCGGCGAGAGATGGGAGACATGACAGCCTCTTTCCGATGAATTTCCGGCGCGGATACGTCCAGATGATGAAGCGGCGGACAACAAGGCACTATAAACCAGCCCGCACTGGGCTGTATACGCTTTCAGGAGAACGCCGAAATGCCGTCTCTGGCGGAACCGAATCGCCCTCAGGCGGTGGGATTCAACTCTGGTATGAACGAGACGCGTTC
>Ga0326728_10005627_pt1 | contig 34795 bp, 27 predicted proteins | sample MB3enrmetagenome_FD_207602 | JGI IMG/M metagenome (GOLD analysis project Ga0326728, IMG submission 207602) | Lab enriched peat soil microbial communities from McLean, Ithaca, NY, United States - MB31MN | ecosystem: Environmental > Terrestrial > Soil > Wetlands > Peat | place: USA: New York...
ACGATGGAGGCGCTGAGTCGATATCCATGGCCCGGAAACATCCGGGAGCTGCAAAATGTTATCGAACGGGCTGTCGTCGTCTATGAAAGGGGGAAGCTCTCGGTCAAAAAGAGTTGGCTCGCTCAAGAATGGATGCGAATCGAGCCGGCCACCCAGCAGCGTTTCAAAAAGTCGGTGATAGAAGAGCGAGAAATGATAGGCGCTGCCTTGGCCGAAACGCGCGGCCGGGTGTCGGGACCGGGGGGTGCGGCTACCAAGCTCGGTCTTCCCCCATCGACTCTGGAATCGAAGATCCGGGCGATGAACATCAACAAATATAGCTTCATGGCCGCATAGCTCTACGACCTTTGCTTTCACCACCAAGACACTAAGGCACCAAGCGATGATAGCTGGGTCTGCCCTCTTCTTGGGGAGAGGGTGTCCGGCGGCGGCGCTTTCTCCAGCCGTCGCCGGACGGGTGAGAGGTTCCTTCCGTTCGCAAACCATGTGCACACTCTGGGTCCTCTCCGGCCGGGGCACAGGGACATGCCTCCCTTCGCTCCACTCAGGGTCGGAATAACAGGGGCGAAGGAGTGCTTCGCCTCGCCGTGGAACTGACCCCCTCACCCGTCCCGCCTCCCGATGAAGTGCATCGGGACGGCGGGCCACCCTCTCCCCCAAGGGGGAGAGGGCTCCCCTCCACGCTGAGGGAGGGCGGCCCGCGGGTGGCGCCCCGGTGCATCGGGCGACCTTTAGGTCGGCACTTGATTATCTAGAACAGGCGCGTTACACTCTCATTTCAAACCTGGTAAACACCGGGAGCCACATCTTGGCCTCGTCGATTCAAACCCTCCGGTCCGACCTCGAAAAGCTCATCGGCAAATTCCAGGCTGAGAAGGACTACTACCTTTCTGGCGATTACCTCGAGGCTCAGGCGCGCGTGGACTTCATCACGCCATTCTTCAAGGCCCTGGGTTGGGACATGGAGAACGAGGCCGGCCTCGCGCATCACCAACGCGAGGTGATAGTCGAGCGCGGCGAGAGCGAGGCCACCGGGCGCCCCGACTACAATTTCCGCATCGGCGGGCAAACCAAGTTCTTTGTGGAGGCCAAAGCGCCCTCCGAAGCCCTGAGCAATCCCCACCATATCTTGCAGGCCAAAGGCTACGTCTGGAACACCCGGCAAGTCTTCTTCGTGATTCTCACCGATTTTGAGGAGTTCCGCTTCTACGACGCTTCCCGCCAACCGGATGAGCGCAACCCCGACGAGGGTTTGCTGCTCGATCTGAAGTACGGCGATTATCTCTCCAACCTCGAGAAGCTCTGGGAATTTTCCAAAGAACGTGTGGCCGCCGGCTCGCTCGATGCGCTCTTGCCTAAGGCCCGCCGGGCGCCGCACCTGCGCAGGCAAGTGGACGATGTTTTCCTCGACGAGATGACCGGCTGGCGCGAGGAGCTGGCCAAGGACATTCACAAGCGCAACCCCGCGCTCACCGCCAAGCAACTGAACGAAGTCGTGCAACGATTGCTCGACCGCATTGTCTTCATCCGCATCGCGGAAGACCGCCACGTGATCGAAAAGCGCCAACTCGCCGAGGTGGTGGAGGAATGGGAAACCCACGGCGGCAAGTTCCCCATCTTCGACTGGCTCAACGACCTCTTCCACAAGATCAACGAGGATTTCAACGGCGAAATCTTCAAGCCCCACCTTTCGGAAGAAATCCAAATCGATTCTGAAATTCTGGCACGCATTATCAAACGGCTCTACCCGCCCCAAAGCCCTTACCGCTTTGACGTGATCGGCGTGGAATTGCTGGGCTCGATCTACGAGCGCTACCTCGGCAACACCATCCGCCTTACCCCCAAGCAAGTGCGCGTGGAGGAAAAGCCGGAGGTCCGCAAAGCAGGCGGGGTCTATTACACGCCGAAATACATCGTGGACTACATCGTGAAGAACACGGTGGGAAGGGTCATCGAAGGCAAGACGCCCAAACAGATTGAGAAGATTCGTATTCTCGATCCTGCCTGCGGCTCAGGGTCGTTCCTCATTGGTGCGTTCCAGTACCTCATCGACTACCACACCCAATGGTACTTGGAGCATCCCGAGCAGGAGGTGCGCCATGCCCACCCCTCGCTCGATTTCATGCGCGAGGTGCACACCGATCCCGACGGCTCGAAGCGCCTCTCGGTCTATCGCAAGGCGAAGATTCTGCGCCATAACCTTTTCGGCGTGGATATTGACCCGCAAGCGGTCGAGATCACCATGATGAGCCTGTACCTCAAGGCTCTGGAAGGCGAGCAGTCACAACTCCCGCCCAAGCAGCACCTGCTGCCCGAACTCAAATACAACATCATGTGCGGGAATTCGCTGATCGGCCCGGACATTGAGGACCAAGGAAGTCTATTCGAGGACGAGAACGGGGAAAGGATCAATCCATTCGATTGGGAGTTAGCGTTTCCTGACCCGCTGAAGAGGGGGGGCTTCGATGCGGTGATAGGCAATCCGCCTTGGGGTGCCGATTTTACGGCGAGCGAGCTCGCATACCTCCGTGACAAATGTCGCCGTGTCGTCAGTAGAATGATTGATTCGTACATCTACTTCATCGACCGATCAATAACTGTTGCGAAGCCCGCCGCGCCCGTTGGCCTAGTCGTCCCAAGCACAATTCTGAATCAAGTGGACGCGAAGCCTGTGCGCGAACTGCTCCTAAGCCGTGGTTTGAGCGCGCTAGTCAGTCTAGGCCAGGGCATTTTCGGCACAAGCGTGCTTAATACCTCGACGGTGTTCGTTAGTTCCAACCATAAAGAGCGGAACAGGATCGCATTAGGTAACCTCAGCGCCCTTCCCCTGCCTGATCGAGCCGCTGCGCTGGAGAAGGTGAGCCGGGCGAGCCGGCGGAGGTGGGAGTCTCTTGTCAGACGTGATCCTGATTGCACGTTTTTTGTGGGTGAATTTGACGCGGTCGGGTTGCTCGACCGCTTGCGCCGGAAGCACATTCCGCTCAAGACCATTATCCGAGGGGAGATCCAAAGAGGTGTGAGCCCCGACATTGTCGGGGCTCACATTGTTTCAAGGGGTGAGGCGAAGAAGGAGAAGCTTGAAACCGCATTGCTCCGGCCCAGCATCAGCGGGACAATCGTGAAACGTTACGCACCGTGGAGAAGCGACCAGCTCATAATTTACACCACGCCTGAAACAGATTTGCGCGCTTATCCCCGGGTCGCCCACCACCTCGCCGAGTTTAGAGCCCAGAATTCATGTAAGGAGGTATTAGAACGGAAGCACCCTTGGTGGAGCTTGCACCGGGCCCGTGACCCGGAGATATTTGTGTCGCCCAAATTCATAGGTTTGACGACCTCGAAGACGATCGAACTTATTTACGACCGAGACGCCTCGCTCTATGTCACCGATGCCATGTACGTATTTTCTGTCGATGCCTCCCAGGACCCGTGGGTGTTGATGGCGATACTCCAATCGAGACTGTTCTTGTTTCTCTACCGCGTCGCCAATCAGGGCGAATCTCGAGTGATACCGCAGGTGAAGGCCTCAAAACTGGAATCTCTGCCTTATCCCAGGCTGGTGCCGAAAGACCAGCGCGTATCCGATCTTCGCGAGATGTGCTTGCACATGCTGGATTTGAACAAGAAAAAGCACTCAGGCAAGCTCGCCCCATCGCAGCTCGCGCGCATCGACCTTGAAATCGAGGGCTGCGACAGAGAAATCGACGATCTGGTGTATGACCTTTACGGCGTCACGGATGCAGAGCGGAAGATTGTAGAGGGACGGCCGTAGCGGCGCTCTATGAGCGTCCGTCAGTTGACGGATCATAGACTGCCGATAGAATCGCGGCCTTGCGCAATGGATTACTTAATCACTGCAGTTGCGAGGAAAAATGCCATCGAAACACTCAGACCTTGCCAGAAAAGTCGCGCAGCGTATCAGTAAGCAGTTCTCCTCTGGACGAGCCGGTAGCGCAGACCTGCTTTTCAGGTCCGCGGCATTTCAGCGAGCGGCCGACGAACACGTGCTGAATTGAAAAGCCGCAGGGCCGGAGTGCGGGCCCTGCGCTACATTTTCTCACCTTCCCATACGCGGGTGGCGCCGATCCGCCGCGGCGGACCCTTTATGTCGGCGACCGTTAAGGACCCAGAACAGGCCACGGATTGAACGCGGTGACGGAGAGGTTACCCGTGTTCGTGGGGCGCATTGGGTTCCCGACAATAGCCCGTCATTTTTCAAATAGTTGTTTCAGCAAGTCCGTCAGAAATCCCTGTTGCTCCTCGGCCGGTATCCAAGTCTCGCTACCTTCGTCGGCCTTTCCAATCGGCATCGTCCTGTCACCGTCGATCTCGAACCGTCCGTCGATGTCGCGTGTCAGCCAGGACTGTCTCTGTTCGATCCAGTACGTGGATGCCAGTTGCCCGTTGCCTGCCGCCAGCGAGAACCAGCCGACGTTGCCGCGGTTCGTCGAGACCAGCGCGAGAGTTCCCGCATGGTTGAAGGCGATCCCGAGCGGTGTTCCCTCTACAGTCCCGAGCAGGTGCGGCTCCGCCGCCGCCGAGACATCCCAGAGCAGGACCACTCCGTCGCTTGAGGCAAGCACTACTTGGTCTGCCTGCGGCGCGAATGCCGCACTGACGATGGCATAGGCCGGCGCGATGGAGCGGATGACACGCTTCAATGCCAGATCGAAAAGCATGACGCGGCCGTTCTGCGAGGCAAGCAGCAGCCGGTCGCTCGCGGGAGAGATCGACGCAAAACAACATGGCGCCTGGGGCAGGTTTAGCGAAGTTTCGGTTTTGCCGTCGACTGGGACAAGATGCAACTGCTCACCAACCAGGTACGCTACCAACTTGCCATCGTCGGAAAGCGCAAACGAGTTGGCCGGGGAGGCCAGCGGAATCCGCTTGAGCACCTTGCCCGAGCCAGTCTCTATCACCTGGATCTCGGCTGTTGGAAGCGACCCGGGAAGCCATGCCAGGTAGCGCCCATCGGGCGTGAGATCGAGTCGTCCATCGCCGGCCAGCGCAAACCGTTTCGCTTTGGACAGGTCGACGGGATCCCAGATATCCAGCTCCGTCGCGGTTTTCCCCGCGATCCGATTGTGGCTCACAAACACGCTGGAAGGCGAGGCGATGCTGCTCGCAATTCCTCTTCCGGGAAGTTGGAGCGAACGGACCCGGCCGTTGCCGGTGAGCATGATTTCGAGGGCTCCCGAGGAAGCGAATGAGGCTGTGGTGAAGTACCGCCCTCCCGGCACCAGCGAGAGAAGCTTCCCGTCGCTCAGGCTCCAAACGGCCATGCCGCCATTTCCACTGGCCACCAGAACGGAACTTTTCCGATCGATGGCCAGGGAATCGATGGCGGGAAGAGCAGTTGGCCATGAGCGGGTCACAGCGCCGTCCGCGGTCCTGATCGCCTGCACGGCGCCCTGCATATCCGCCACGAACAACTCTGTTCCATCGGAAGAGAACGCCGCTGCACGGATGCGATCGGCGTGAACCAGCGGCTGAGGGGCCGGCATCAACGCCGGAAGTTGCACCTCCGTGAACGATCCATCGTTCATGATGCGAATCAGGCGGTGAGTGTGGGAATCGATCGCGATTGCCGTCACAAATCTGAATTGGCCCGATGAAGAGGCGGGGCTCTGCGATTTGTCGCGGAGGGTCGGCCCCGCGCTCAACGAAGGGAGCTTGTAAGAGAAGATGTTGCCGAACGCGTCGCAGAGATAAAGGTAGTCGTCCGCTGCAGTCAGCACCGGCGAACTCACACCGTAGAATGGCAAATCGGTGGACGCGACCTTGCTCCCGTCAGGCTGGTAAAGCGCAACGGACTTGTCGGTGACGACGAGCAACTGTCTGCCGCCGATCCAGCGCACTAGTCCATTCGCGTTGAAGCCGGAGCCGCGCACTACGATCTTTGGAGCAGTGTTTGCTGATTGGATTGAAACGTTCCCGGTCTGATCGAGAACGGCCATCTCTCCGCCGGGGGAGACGTCGAAACCGATCACATTGCCTGAGGCTGTCTGGCGCCAGAGCACTGCCCCGTGGTCGAGATCGAGCGCGACGATGCGGTTCCCGATGGCGGCCAGCATACGATGGCCACCATCGAGCACCGGGCCAGGCAGGATCGGCCCAAGCGTGGACGCGGGAAACAGCAGTTCGACAGGCCGGCGTTTGCCCCGCGCGACCGCACTGCCGGCCACAGCGCCCGCGGGTGCAGGCTGCACGTAACCAGCCGAGGTCATGGTCTGCGGATCGAAGTTGATCGGTCCCAGAGCAATGATCGTTTCACCGCCGGAACCAGGGGGCGAAAAGAGGCGCGGCTGCTGAACTGGAATACTGGCCGCGTTCGCCTTACGCGCAGCCACGGGAAACCCGCGCGGATGGCCGGTCTCATCGATGCTCTGCGCCACGCGCCGCGCACTCCAGCGAAGCCATTCGGTGAGCGTAGTTGCGCCGTGGCTTTTAGCCGTCAAACCGGGAACGGTCTCGGGCGAGGCCATGTCATCGACAAGACCCTCCTGCATGAGCGCGTAGGTGAGCACGCCGTCGCCGAGCGCTGCCCGCTCTTCGGCCGACTGCGTCGAGAGCGAGGCGGCGAGGATGAACATTCCTTTGTCGTAGGCCATCTGGGCTAGCCCGCGCGAGTTCATCGGCCCACGCCGCTGCGCGAGCTTGTCCCCCACCAACTGGCCCGATTGGCACGAATCGAGAATCAGTGCCGAAACAGCGGCCTGCTCGCCGGCCAGAGCCGATTGCAGATCTTCATCGCTGATGGCCGAGTGCTCAAGGATCTCCAGCCCGGCGTTGAGGAGACCGTTCGGGTCCCCCTCAAACGCGAAGTCCTGCGGCAACAAATAGTAGCGATCACCGGCTGCCACGCCATGGCCGGCGTAAAACACGACGAGCGTGTCCTCGGGACGGGCTTGGTGTGACACCGCTGCAATCGTCTGCAAGATCTTGCTGCGCGTCGCCTCCGCATCCACGAGTGTTGTCACGTGCACATCGCCCATTGAAGGAAGCAGATCGATGGAAGGGCCGTTGAGCGTCGGGACCATGACATCGCCGGTCGTTTTGTCCGTCCCTCCCTGCTCCTGGAGTTGCCTGCCCGTGGTTGCGATGTCTTTCCGCTGTTCGGCCAGCACTCCGGCGGCAAGCCGCGCATCCTTGCGCGCATAGTTGAGATGAAAGGCCGGATTACGGTAATCGTCGATGCCGATGGCAACTACGTAGAGGTCGCCGGCGCGCTTGAGGCTCGCCGGGCCGGTAACCTCGGTCTCTGCGTCCTTTGACTTCACGTCATCCTGATTGAACGCGTAAGCCGTAAATCTGTTTTCGCCCTGGACGATGTCGGCCGAGAGCGACAGGCGGCTTCCGTTGCGCTGCTCTCCGCTCCATGTTTTGAGCAGAACCCCATGGCGCGACAGGTGCACGTCGCGAATAGCCACGCCAGCCGGCGCGCTAACCGTCACATCGAGCACAACCTTGCCGTTCGCCGAGGGCTTTGACGCAGTGATCTGTACCTTGGGCGTGCGGCGCTCTTTTGCGCGGAATGGTGGAGGGCTGGGCGCGTTGCCCGCCATCACCTGCGCAGCCAAGCCAGGAAAGTAAAAATCGTCGCGAAAGTCCTCGACGGGCTCCGAGGCGCTGAACGTATCGGAGGCAAACTTCCACTGCATCGCCTGCCATCCCTGGTCGCTGGCATCGAAGATGCCCGCGGGCGTCCATAGGAACCAGTCCCGGCCATTCTCGAAGATCAACAGCGACATCCGCGTCTGCCCGGTCGCCGCATCGATAAACTGCACGCTCCCGTCATTCGCGTTTGCCACGATCCAGTTACGCTCGGGGAGGGGAAAAAGCGAGTCACACGAATAGGGCAGTTTGACCAGCGGTGCCGGCGCGTTCCTCCCGTCCCAACGAAGGAGGCTTCCATCTTCCATGGCGAGAAACCATGCGCCGTCCTTGCCGGCCACCAGGGTCTGGACATTTCCATCGAGCGGAATAGAACCGGCCGGCGCGCCGCCGTCGAGCGAAATGCCGCTAATCGAATGATATTGAGCGCGCGCTAGCTGGCGGCCGTCGGCGGAGATGGCCCATGCGGATACGAAGGAGGCGCCGAGCACATACTGGGTCTGTGGACCTGGCGGATTGAGAACGGGAAGAATCTCCCTGCGTATCTGAAGATCGAAACGGTGAACCGATCCCGTGACCGTATCAATGGCGACGAGCAGCCGGGCGCCCGGAGCGAATCGGATTTGAAATTCCTGCGAGGCGTCGGCGGTATATTGCAATTCGCCCGTGAGCTTCCAACTGGCGGCGAGCGGGGGGGATGCGAGAGCCTCGGCGCCGATTCTGGAGAGGTCGTACACCTGGACATTGATTTCCCTGCCCGGCGCCGAGATAGATCGCGCCGCAAGATACCGCCCATCATCACTCACGGCAACAGGCAGAGCGTTGGGCACTGGGACCATATCCGCTGGCTCGACCGGTTCGAGTGCGTTGTTCACCCAATACCCGTCGGTGGCAAAGACGCCCGAAATCCCCTTGAACCGCGGAATCAAAGCCAGCGCCGGCGACAGCAGGACTTTGTTGATCTGCACGTCTTCGGCAATGCGCAATGAATTGCCTTTTAGATCCATCAGCAGCAGGCTGCCGTCGGCGAGCATTTTTGCCTGGGTGACTGCCACTCCATGGACCGCCGGCGCCAATGTGCAATTCAGTGACCGCGCGTTGCACAATTCGGGTTCCATCTCCGTTCCTGCGGCAACCAACTGCGACCCGGCAGAGGCGAGTTGAGAGATCTCCCCGTTGGCCGCGCGGGCTTCGGTCACCTTTCCCTCGGCAACACTGATCCGCTCCATCCCTCCGTAGAAGCCGGCGATGAGAGTTGTTGGCCCGGAGCTCGCTGCGTCATCGCGCGCGAAGAGCAACGACTGCGGGATTCGCTTCAAGGGCACGGTGTGCTCGATGGCGCCGGAGGGAACGCGCAGAATCCTGACTTGCCCAGTAAAGATGCCGATTTCGTTCGAGTCCTTCGATCCGATGGCGATGCGCCCGCTATCGAGCGCCAGGGAGGTGATGCGGGGCATTTGGGTTCGAAACAGAGCCCTGCCGTCGTGGGTGTCGTAGACCATCACCGATCCGGGAACATCGTTGAGGCCGGGCATCGCCACGGCGATCATGGCGCCAGCGGGGTCGATTGCCACATAGGGAGGGAGGAGGCCACGATCAAGCGTAATCAACGGCGTTGCGGCGAGCATGGCCGGATCGAGTTGATAGATGACCTGGGACGTGGCCGCAAGGACTCTGCCGTCTTTAGTCGATTGCATCCAGAGCACCGGCCCCGGCAGCTTGGCGGTCTTGATTACGGCGAATGTATTGACATCGATAAGCCGCACGTTGCCGTCGTTGTTCCCTTCGATGGCCAGGTGAGACTTTGAAAGAATAGCTACGCCCGAGATGCCCACGGCCGGCGCTTTCGCCAGAAAATGGCCGTCCAGCGCGCTCCAGATGCAGATGGTCTGGTCCGCGCCAAGGGTTGCGAACCAGTCTGTCTCGGGGTTGGCGGCAAGCACCTTTACACCGGAGGCCAGGCCGGGAGTATGAGCGGAAGGAATCACCAAGTGGGGCGATGGAACTGCCTGCTGGGCAATCTTCCCAAAATCAGGTGTCAGAGCCTGCGAATGCAGGAGACCGCCTGTTGCGCAAATCATGAGGCCTAAACTGGTCGCCGAGATTGCGTTCGTCCACGAGATTCGCATGAGCGCTCCTCCAACCGAGATTTCCTTTTTGACCTTTAGACCAGGATTTCCGTTTTACCCACGATTTGCATTTTGGCGCCTATTTACATGGATGTCGCAGAACATCCAAAGATTCCTAAGTGGAGATTAAAAATGGAAATATGACAGAAAAATAACGGCTCGCACAGCGCCATTCGCGCCGTGCGACCCGCCTCCAGTCGAAGTGCTCTTCCGTCGACAATCCAACATACGCGGGTGGCGCCGATCCGCCGCGGCGGACCCTTTATGTCGGCGACCGTTAAGGACCCAGAACAGGCCACGGATTGAACGCGGTGACAGAGAGGTCGCCGGTGTTCGTGGGGTGATGGCTTTTCGCGATCTTCACGAATTCGCGACGACATTGCGACCCCGTGACGCGCGAGCCCCAGCGTTTTGAAGGGCTTAGCAATTGGCGCTGGGATTGCTTCAACCAAGTTGAAGAACTGCTAGGAAGAGAGGACACAGTTTATGTATGCCATTTACGATTGCGCGGGGTGCGTGGTCCTGACATTCACCCTAAGTACTCTGCTGTTCGGGCTCTGCACCGTGCTTCTCACGATCGAATGGGGAATTGAGAGCCTGGTGCGCACGAAATTCAGCAGCATGGTTCGCACTTTTTCTCAGGATCACCCGTTCGTGATACGCGGTACAAGCCCGTTCTCCGCAAGCATGGATTATCGATCACCCGTCTTGGTAGCTACTTCCGATGCTATGATTCGGGATAGCCACGTGCAGAGCCGGCGACCCTCTTTGAGTTGACGGAGATAGTAGGGGTGGAGCAGACATGTTACGGATTGAGCGAATTCTTTGCCCCGTGGATTTCTCGGAATCCTCAGCCAGAGCGTATGACTCCGCGCAGTCACTGGCCCGGCATTATCAGGCCAAATTGTTTCTGCAACACGTCGTCGATTCTGCACTTCCCTCCTATGCATACTACGCTGACGCGGTCTACATTATCGAGTTCTTCCAGAAGATTCGCGACGGGGCGCGAAAGCAGTTGCAAGATTTCGCGAGGTCGCGCACGAGGAGCCGCGTGCAGCCTGAGTGCTTCGTGCACGAAGGCGGGGTGACGGAATCGATCCTTTCCTTCGCGGCAGCGCAAAAGGTGGACCTCATTGTCATGGGACCGCACGGACACAAAGGATTTGACCGTGTTACGCTTGGGTCCGTGGCGGGAAAGGTGTTGCGAAAAGCACCCTGTCCCGTGCTGCTAAGCCGGAAGACGGGGCAGGGTGTTGCCGCCCCGGAAGGCGGACAGGATTCGGTTCACTTGCAAAGGGTCATTTTTTGCACGGATTTTTCCGACCCTGCGCATCGGGCTTGGGCGTACGCGCTCTCGCTCGCAGCGGAGTACGATGCCGAGATCACCCTGCTCCACGTGTTGGAGGGCGTGCAACGTTTGGACAACATCCAAGAGGCCATCGCGACGGCGACAAAGCAAATTGATAAGCTGGTTCCAGCGCAGGAACGCGAAGCCGCCAAAATTAAAACCATGGTGCGAATCGGCAGAGGCTACGAACAGATCATCCAATTCGCCTCGGACATTCAAGCCAACTTAGTCATCATGGCGGTACGTGCGCGCAGTGCATTGGATCTTGCGGTGTTTGGTTCCACGACCTATCGGACGATCCAGTTAGGATCTTGCTCGGTGTTAGCCGTTCACGGTTAAAGGCGCGGCACGGATCGTCCCCGCCATCAAAGGAGCTTTATGAGAACAGGCCTTCGCTACTTGGTGCTCGGCGGGTTGGTGGTGCTCCTGCTCGTTGCCGTACCCGTCTCTGCCCGGAAAATCAAGATTATGTCTGACTACGACAAGTCGAATGATTTCGCACGCTACCGGCGCTATACCATCGGTAAGAACTTTCTCCTTACGCACCAGACGCCGCAGGTCCAAGCCCGCATTGACGAAGTCTTGGTGGATTCGCTCCACCGCCATTTGCAGGCGAAGGGCTTTGTTCTTGACCCAAATCACCCGGACTTCATCATCACCTACGAAGCGGGCTCCCTCTCCGAGGCCGACATCTCGGCGCAGACTCCAATGATCAGCGGAGAGCCGCTTGACCCCATTTTTGGCTCGGGCGGTCCCGAAGGCGTTCCCTCCGCCGTGTGGACTTACGCACTGGCCAAATTGAAGCTCACTGTGGCGGATGTTGATTCGGGGAAGCCCGTTTGGACGGCGCGCGCCTCGGAGAAAATTCAGTACCCTCTGAAAGCTCTTACCGATCTGAAAAAGAAAGTCGATGATCTCATGGCCAGGACCCTGAAAAGTTTCCCGCCCGCTTCCAAGCCTAAGTAGGTTCAGGAGAGCGAAAGCCAACCAGGTTTTCACGAACTTCGCGAATTCGCGAAGAGATTGCCAGCCCCGTGACGCGCCAGCCCCAGTGTTTTGAAGGGTTTAGCAATTGGCGATTGCCTTGCAGCAACTTGGGCGGGGTCTGTCTGATCCGTCCTGACCCTGGAACTAATGTGCTCAGAATGAGGGGCTATGGAATAAAAGGGAGGAATGCCATGGAAAGGATGCTGGTCGTCGTTTTTGACGCGGAAAGCAAAGCGTACGAAGGGAAGAAGGCGCTTCATGAATTGGAAAACGAGGACATGGTCACAGTTTACGCCCAAGCCGTGGTTGCCAGGAATGCAGATGGTAGCGCCACGGTAAGGCAAAGTGATGACCCGAGACCGGTCGGGACTCTGACCGGGGGCTCATTGGGAGCCCTTATCGGGCTTTTCGGCGGGCCGCTCGGCACCGCGCTGGGCGCTGCTGCGGGATTGGCTGCCGGCGCCATGGTGGACCTGAACCACGCAAGGATTGGTGAAGACTTCGTTGAGGATGTGAGACAGAAACTGTCACCGGAGAAGTTCGCACTCGTCGCGGAGATTCAAGAAGATTCGACGATTCCGGTGGACGCGCGCATGGAAGCCCTCGGTGGAACTGTATTCCGGCGGGCGCTGTCAGAAGTGAGGCAGACGGTTGACGACAAGGAAACCGCCGCCATGGAAGCTGAGCTCGCGCAAACGAAGGCGGAGCACGCCCAGGCTCAGGCCGACCGGAAAGCAAAGCTCGAGGAGAAGATCAACCAACTCGACTCCAAGATACAGGCTCGGCTGGAGAAAGCCAAGGAGCGGCGCCAGGCATCGGAGGCCCAGGCAAAGGCCCAGGCCGAGGTCCTCGAGGCCAAGGCCGCGGCTTTGAAGACCATCGCCTGATCGGGTCATCGGGTGATCGGGTCATCGAGCCATTGAAAACCAATTGACTGTTGAGCCAATGACCCGATGACCCGATGACTCAATGACCCGATGACTCAATTGAAGGGGATGGCAAATCAGTTGGTAACGTCCAATGATGATTCGTCGATACCCTTGCGTTTTCCCCCTTCCCCAAGCAGGGATTCTCGCCGCCCTGGTTCTTGGCGTTTCCCCGGTCCGGGCGCAGCAACTAGCCCCATCTGTCGCGCTTCCCGAAGCGCGGGGGGAGCAAGCCTTTCCCTCGTCTCCTCCATCCACCCCTCGCGAGAATGAAAAACCAAAGGCGCCAGATGCCACGACTCATGTACAGCAAACCGGAACGTCCAACGAGCGCCTCTTCTGGGTTCTTCCCGATTTTTACCTTATCGAAAACGCCCAGAGCCTTCCTCCACTCAGCACCGCCGCCAAATTCAAAGTCTGCGCGCGCAGCTCCTTCGATTACATCGAATACCCCGCGTACGGCATTCTTGCCGGCGTCAGTCTGGCAGAAAATAGCGAGCCGGGTTACGGCCGGGGCGCCGCAGGCTATGGCAAGCGTTACGGCGCGGCCTTCGCCGACGGCACCATCGAGGGCTTCATGACCGGCGCCATCTTCCCTTCGATCCTGCGGCAGGATCCTCGCTACTATCAGCTCGGCAAGGGAGGCTTTTGGCGCCGCACCGCCTACGCCATCAGCTACATTTTCATTACCCGCGCCGACTCGGGAAGGATTCAGTTCAACTATTCCGAAATTGTCGGCAGTGCCCTTGCCGGCGGCATTTCCACTTACAGCTATCGTCCGCGCAGCGAACGCACGGTACGGAATTCGCTGAGTGTGTGGGGCTCGCAAGTCGGCTACGACACAATTTCTGAGGTCATTAATGAGTTCTGGCCCGACATTCGCCGCCGTTTCAGCAGGAAGTGATTTCCAACTAAAGCCTGCTCCCCCAAGATTCCTACCTAGGTTTTCACGAATTTCGCGAATTCGCGAAGAGATTTTCGCCTCCGTGATGCGCGTGCCCCAGTGTTTTGAAGGGCTTACCAATTGGCGCTTGCATTGCAATGATGAAACCGAAGACCTGCTACGAACAGAGGAACAAACGAAAAGGAGCAAAGGCATGGACAGAATGCTGGTGGTTGTTTTTGATACGGAACCGAAAGCGTACGAAGGAAAGAAGGCCCTTCATGAATTGGAAGACGAGGGCAACATTGTAGTTTACGCCTACGCAGTGGTTGGTAGGAATGCGGATGGCACCACAACGGTGAAGCAAAGTGATGACCCGGGACCGCTGGGGACTCTGGTGGGAACCTCGGTGGGAGCCCTGATCGGACTCCTCGGCGGGCCGGTCGGCGCCGCGATCGGCACCGCTGCGGGGTTAGCCGCCGGCGGCACGGTGGACATCGACAATGCCAGGATTGGCGAAGACTTCATTGATGACGTGAAACAGCAACTGCAACGGAACAACTTCGCAGTGGTTGCGGAGATTCAAGAGGACTGGACGACTCCGGTGGACACCCGCATGGAAGCGATCGGTGGAAAGGTATTCCGGCGTGCCCTGTCAGAAGTGAAGCATGCGGTTAACGAAGAGGACGTCGCGGCCATGAAAGCCGATCTCGCGCAAATGAAGGCAGAGCAGGCCAAGGCTCAAGCCGACCGGAAGGCAAAGCTCGAGAAGAAGATCAACCAACTCGACTCGAAGATACAGGCGCAGTTGGAGAAATCCAAGCTGCGACGCCAGGCGGCGGAGGCCCAGGCAAAGGCCAAGGTCGAGATCCTTAAGGCCAAGGCCGCCGCTTTGAAGGCCAAGGCGTCAGAGAAACACGTTTAGCATCTGATGCACTATTGATGCTCCAGGCGCGCTGGACTAAGTGCATGTTTCATCGGCAGCGTGCCACGGAGGCCAGTGCTGCTCGGGGAGATGGACCATGAATGTATTTGAACTAACTCGAAAGGCCCTTTTGTATGCCACCGCGGTGGCGTTGTGTCTCGCGGCAGAGAGCGCAGGAAGCCCGTTAGCGGCTCAAGGAGGGGGGCAGGACGAGGAAGTGGAGATGGGCCAGGAGGTCTTCAACGAACTGAAGGCCAAAGGCGAAATCGTCGAATCTTCTCCTCTCTACGACCAGTTGAGACCGATTGCTGACGCCATCACCCGAGCGGCGCAGCCCCGATACAACCATCCGTTCAAGTTCTACCTGGTTCATGAACCTCATCCGAACGCGTTCGCAGCTCCGGGCGGGAACGTGTACGTTGTCGATTCGCTCATGTATTTCGTAAAGAATAATGAAGAGCTCGTCGGAACGCTGTGTCACGAGGTCTCCCACACCATCCACCACGACACCGTGACGTTGATGGAAAAGGAGGAAAGAATCGCGGAGCGGGAAATCTGGGCTGCCATCCTTCTGGGCGCCGATCTTCATCAAATGCTGGCGATCGCCCTGCTCGGGAAGCTTCATTCCCTCAGCTACTCGCGCCAAGACGAGTCCCGGGCGGACCTGACCGGCTCCGATGTTTGCGCGTCAGCGGGATACAACCCATGGGGATTGGTGTGGCTCTTTCAAGATTTCGAGAATGCAAACATGGGTGATGTACCACAGCTTTTGTCGGACCATCCTAACAATCAAAATCGCGTCAATGCACTGGAGCGGCATTTCCGCGAAAATCCAGCGGTCTTTGCGAAGTTCAGCTCTGATCCAAAGTCGGCGAAGCCGCTCTCGGTTCCGAAGAATAGCGCGGAGGTGTTCTTGCACTGAGGGCGGCAAGGCGCTACTATAGGGCCCGAGTCGACCGCAACAATAACACGCACGACAATATCCATTCGCGAAAGGAGAAAAACAATGGCAACAATGTCTGATATGTTCATGGCAGAGATAGGGAAAGTTAGAAAGTCATGGGGCTGGTTCCTGGTGGTAGGCATCCTGTTGATGCTTCTTGGGGCTCTGTGTATTGTCAAAGCGCAGACCGCAACCGCTTTTTCGATTCTGGTGCTGGGCTGGATCCTTGTAATCAGCGGCGTGTTTTGGATCGTCAATTCGGTTCTCACTATCACCTGGCCCATCTTCTTCATGTACCTGCTGAACGGGCTCGTTCGGGTAGGGGTCGGATACCTCCTGATTCGTCACCCCAACGCAGGGGCGGAAGGAGTGACCATGGTTATCGCTATACTCCTGATCGTGGGAGGGCTGTTCCGGACAGCCGGTGGAATAGTTATTAAGTTCCCGTATTGGGGGTGGACGCTTTTTTCGGGACTAGTCGCCGTCGCTCTTGGTGTCTACGTTTTGGCCATTTATCCTGTGGCTAGCACCTTTTTCATTGGCATCGTGATTGGCGTCGACCTCATCTTTGACGGGTCGGCCTTGACAGCTTTCGCCGCCGCCATTCGCAGCTTGCCCGCTGCGTAAACCGCGGGGGTTGCCTATCCGGCGTTACTGAGCAACTTGGGCCGGGTCTGTCTGATTCGTCCTGGCCCTGGAACTGACCCCTCACCCGGCCCGCGACGGCTGGCGAAAGCGCCGTCGCGGGTCACCCTCTCCCCTTGGGAGAGGGCGGGCCCACTTTTTGGAAGAGAGAGCAGAGCAGCATGTTCTCACTCGACGATCGTACCGGGAATGTAATCACCACTGTGGCGCTGTTCGCGGTCGCGGGGGCTGTCCTCTACCTGGCGCGTGGTGTTCTCCTCATTTTGCTGCTGTCTGTGCTCTTTGCTTACTTGCTCGAACCTGCGGTGACGTGGATGCAGCACCATTCGCCGCTGGGCCGGAAGAGTCGCGCTTGGGCGATTGCACAGGTGTGCCTGTTCATCACACTTGTGCTGGGCAGCGTGGCATACAAATTGGGTCCACACGTTGTGGCGCAAATGAAGAGCCTGAATGCGGTGCTGCCCGAGATCTTGGAAGATCTTTCCAGCGGAAAGGCTCCTGCCGGTCCGAGAGGCAAACATGGCTTGAGCGCCGCTCAGCAAGAGCGGATACAGCAGCTACTGGCTCGTCACCGTGACTTCCTTGACCATGTTTCCGAACGTGCTGCGGCGTCCGCAGCGTACGTCGCCGCGAGCGCGATCTGGCTTTTCGCCGTCCCCATTCTGGCGGTCTTTATCTTGCTGGATGGACGACAGGTGGTGGATGCAATTATCGAAGCGGGTGAACGGCGGGGGCATCGAACAGCGCTCAAGCGAATCCTGGGGCAGGTTGATACGATGCTTGGCGAATACATGCGCGCCCAACTCGCCTTGGCGGGCCTCTCCTTCGGCTTCTATAGCGTCTCTATGCTGGTCCTGGGATTCCCCGATGCGATCGCCCTGGGTGTGCTGGGAGGGGTTCTGGAGTTCCTTCCAGCCGTCGGATGGGTCGCTTCCGCCCTGGCTATTCTGACGGTCGGTTTCCTGACCCACGCCCACTGGATGTGGATGGCGGGATTGCTGGTTGCGTGGAGGCTTGTGCAGGATTATGTGAACTCGCCTCGCATCATGCGTAAAAACTTGGAACTGGCGCCCCTGACCGTCATACTTGCGCTCATGGTGGGAGGTAAAGTGGGAGGCACTGCGGGTGTGTATCTCTCGGTACCGACAGTCGCTGTGCTGCGAATCGTGTGGCGGGAATGTCTCTCGGCTGAGAACCCCTCGACTGCCCTCGCTGATCAGCCCCTTACGCAATTGAAGGAGCTCAGATGATAAACGTAACTTTGATCGGTCCCGACAAAGCGCGGTCCGTTGTGCAGATGAGTGAGGAGACAACCGTACGCGACGTTGCGACTTACAAATACTACTTGTTCCGGCGGACCACGAAAAGAAACGGCGTAAGCGTCGTTCCGTTTACTACAGAAGTTGTGGACGGCGATCTCGTGAGCGTAGAAAACGAGAGCTCCTGATCGCGCGCTTAGCACACAAGCAACCACAGAGATTCACCCATCCCCACCCATGATAAGCACCTGTTTTTAACGAGGTTCGCGAATTCGCGAAGATAGCGAAGCTCTGTGCCGCGCGAGTCCGAGCGTTTTGAAGGACTTACCAATTGGCAGGTGCGTTGCAGTGATGAAGCGGAGGGGCTGCTTTGAGGTCCCTTAGAAGCATGCGAACACTATCCGGATGCGGCACAAAAAGACCTCGCGGGGCCGTGCTCTCGCGGCGGCTCGCAATTCTTATTGCCATTTTCTTCGCGACGAATCTTGTCGCGTCCGCCCAATTCATTCCATCTCGCGGCCCAACTAAATCCAGCCAAATGGCCCTATTGAGCCGGCGGTATGAGCTCGAACGTCCCAGTTTCCGGTCACTATTCGTGCCTCTGAAATCGCAGACGCTGAAGGCGCCTTATCTCCCGATCACACCGCGCCAAAGTCTCCGCTGGTTCACCACAAACACGCTCGACTGGCCGACCCTGGCAGGGGAAGTTTTCTTATCCGCCCTCGGAACCGCTCCTAATCGACCGAAGGAATACGGGCCGCACTGGGGAGGTTTTGGCGATCGCTACGGAATGGGCGTGACCCGCAGCGCCACCGGAAATGCCCTTGAAGCAGGCGTTGGTCTTATCCTCCGGGAAGATCCACGCTATTTTCGCGTGCCGGACCGGCCCTTTAAGGCTCGCGTCGGGAACGTGATACGGCTCACGTTTGCTGCCCGCGGCCACGCCGGAAGCTTCGGGCCCGCCTATGCCCGCTATATGGCCTTTTTCGGGACGAACTTCCTCTCCAACACCTGGCGCGTTAGAAGCGAAGCCAATGCGCACGACGCGTTCCTGCGCGCCTCGGAAGGCTTCGGCGGACTCATGGCGGCCAATGCTTTCGAGGAGTTTTGGCCTGATATCAAGAAGTGCATCTTCCTCAAACGGCACTAATATCAGCCCGTGCAGCCGAGACTGCGAATGTAGACGGACCAAATGGAAGGATAAAGAGAAGGGAACAACGTGGGAGAACTCGAGCAATCATGGGTGAATCGGTAAGGCAAACGCGCTACTTCGGTGGGGTTTCAAGGAACACCGTTCTTCTGGCGTTCACCAGTCTGTTTGCCGATATCTCGACGGAGATGCTTTATCCGGTCTTGCCGGTCTTGCTCACGCAAACACTGCATGCAAGCGGCAGCGTCGTCGGCCTGGTGGAGGGCATTGCCCAGGCAACACAGAATATCGTTCAGGGCGTCTCGGGTTGGCTCTCGGATAAGCTTCAAAAAAGGAAATCCCTTGCGCTGGCCGGGTATTTACTATCTGCGATAGCCAAGCCGCTGATTGGTTTTGCGACGGCATGGCAAGGCGTGCTCGGGGCGCGGTTTCTGGACCGGTTGGGCGCCGGATTCCGCTCTGCTCCGCGCGATGCGCTCATCGCATCTTCGGTGGCTGAGGAAAACCGAGGGCGAGCTTTTGGCCTGGAGGGTTTTGGCGATAATTTAGGCGCTTTCTTGGGGCCCTTGCTCGCCGTGGTTCTTTTGATGTCGTTTCATCTCGGCATCCGTTGGGTTTTTTATCTGGCCATCATTCCCGGTCTTCTCGCTTTTTTCATGATCCTGCTGGTCCGGGAACGGCCCGTGGCGGTAACCGCAAGATCCAAGATCGATGTCAATCTGCGACAATTTCCCAAACTCTATTGGAAATACTTGGTGGTAATAGCCTTGTTCGGGATCGGCAATTCCAGCACCTCATTTCTGATCCTGCAAACAAAGGGCGTTGGCGCTTCCCTCGAGGTGACCATATTGATTTATGCGGGTTTCAACTTGGTGGCCGCGCTGGCTTCTTATCCGGCGGGTTCTCTATCCGACACATGGGGCAGGAGAAGCGTCCTTCTAGGTTCATTCATCATCTTCTTCATCGCCTACGTCGGGTTTGCGCGGGCGAAAAGCGTAGTTCTCATCGCAACTTTGTTTGTCTTCTATGGATCGTTTCAGGGAATATTCCGCGCCGTTGGCAAAGCATTTGCCGCGGACCTTGTGCCCGAGCACCTGCGCGCCAGTGGAGTTGGCTGGTACAGCGCGACCGTCGGTTTATTGGGATTGGTCGCAAACCTTGTTGCCGGCCTGCTTTGGGATCGCGTGGGCCATGCCGCCGTGTTTTATTACGGCGCAGTGTTTGCCGTAGTGGGGAGTATTGCTTTGCTCGTATTGGTTCCAGGCACCAATCAACCAGCTACTGAAACCCCTAACTGATAATCACCCCGCATAATTTTTAACGAGGTTCGCGAATTCGCGAAGAGATCGCGATCTTATGGTTCGTATGTCGGCGTGTCTTCAAGGACTTAGGTTTGGCCCTCACATTGCCCAATGATAGACGAGCATCGAGGAGGAACGTCGCCCACGTGACGAAACCTCACGGTGAAATCAATTGGAACAAGACTGAAAGGTGAACGATCATGGCAGACAAGACATTCGAAGAGAACGTCAGGGCGCAATTGGCGAAAAGCAAATCGCAGATGAAAGAGATCGAAGCGCTTGCCAAAGGAAAGGCATCACAAGCGCAGATCGATACAATTGCTGGTCTCAAGAATAAGGGACAAGAGATCGAGAAAAAGGTGCAAGCGCTGAAGACCTCGGCCGACACAAAGGTCAAGGCTGCGATCGAGACAGACCTGGCCAAATTCAACGACTGGCTAGGGCAAGTCGTCGCGACCCTGAAAGGCCAGGCGGCCTCGACTCCGGATCAACAGAAATAGGGAGAAGCAGGGGGAATCAAAGCTGTCCTTTCATGGCGAATCCTGAAATGGTGATCGGATCATCTAACGGTTGTTTGAATGAAAAACAGCAAGCTGCCCGTTCCATGTGAACAAGGCAGTTAACCTAAAGGAGGATTTATGGCAGACCAGAGGAACAAAACGGTTGTTGTCTACGTCGCAAGTTATGCGAATCTCGACGACGCGAAGACAGACTATGCGGCGGTGAAGCAGCTTTATTTTGACGGCCTGATCGGCGTGTACGATGCGGCGATTATCAGCAAAGACGCGACCGGTAAGGTGACGATTCACAAGACCGAGATGCCGACGCAGTACGGAGCATGGGGTGGCCTGGCGGTGGGGGCGCTGGTCGGCATATTCTTCCCGCCGTACTTGGTGTGGGAACTCGCGGCGGGCGCCGGTGCGGGAGCTCTGATTGGGCACCTTTGGGCAGGGATGTCGCGTTCTGATCTGAAGGAGATCGGGGACACGCTTCAGGCGAGCACGACGGCCCTGATCGTGATCGGGCGGTCGAGGCTGCAAGAGGCTCTGGCCAACGCTACCAAGCACGCGGTGAAGCAGTTTGAAAAGGAACTGAGCACCGATGTCGACGCCTTTGACAAAGACCTGACGGAAGCTATCAACCAGTCGCTGAAGCAAGGCGCCTGAGGCATCTAGGGGGGCAGGGTAGCGTCGTTTGCCAGACATGGATGCTCCCAGCCGACGTCATTCCCGCGAAAGCGGGAATCCACTCCGTTTGATCACGGAATTCCGAAGGTTTGCGGAGTGGATTCCCGCTTTCGCGGGAATGACCTGTATCTCATGTGAATAACCGTGAATAACTGGACTCAAATACCTCCGGGCAGAAGAAACCTCGAGAGCCGACTGCGCTCCTGTTGCTGCCCGTTGGGGCTGTTGATCTTCCTTTTGGCCGTCATTCCCGTTGCGACTGTCCACGCGGAACAATGGAAAAAGCTCAACCCGCAGGGATATGTCAACGATTTTGCCGGCGTGCTCAGCGCTACGACGGTGCAGAAACTTACCGAGGTGAGTACCGAGGTCGATCAAAAAGCCAAGGCCCAGATCGCGGTGGTCACCATCAAGACCCTGGAAGATGACACGGTGGAAGACTTCGCCAATCACCTTTTCCAGAAGTGGGGCGTGGGGTACAAGGGAACGGACCGTGGCGTGATGGTCCTGCTTGCTGCCGATGATCACAAATACTGGACCGAGGTTGGCTACGGCCTCGAACCCATCCTTCCTGACGGCAAGGTGGGCGAGTTCGGACGCAGCATGGTTCCATTGTTGCGCCAAGGCGACTACAACGGCGCTGTCTTGCAAATGGTGAGCCAGATCGCGGAGGTGATTGCGCAGGACAGCCACATTTCCCTGGATAGCTTGGCCGGCTTCCATCCGGCTGCTTCCACCCCACCCGATAACGAGACACCGGGATCGCACCTGAGCGTCGGGCAGGGCATTCTGCTTTTCCTTCTCTTCCTCTTCGGGACGCCCTTCTTGTTCTGGCTCTTGTTCCTAGGCAGGGGAGGTCGAGGGGGCGGGTGGGGTGGAGGTGGTTTTGGGGGAGGCGGAGGCTTCGGGGGTTTTGGTGGAGGTTCCTCGGGTGGGGGCGGAGCAGGGGGAGGGTGGTAACAGACGGAATTGTCGATTTTCGATTGTCGATTGGCGAGAACGAGATTCTCTGTGTCCTTCGTGCCCACGGCTCTTCTTTGAGGACACGGAGGCACTCGGCGTTAGACGCGCAATAAGGGGGGCAGGACCTGACAGAACTGGTAACCAGATTGAGAACGGCCGCGGGAAGCAACCTGCGGTGAGCTCCGCGCTACACCTGCTGAACTTAGAGGAGGAACAACATGAAGGCTCTGCTGGCTGTGCTGGGATTAGTGGCGCTGATTATCCTCATTGTTGGAGGATCTTACATCAGCAGCCGAAACGAAATGGTGCGCAAAAATGAAACTATCAAACAGGCATGGGCGCAGGTAGATGTGGTGCTCGAGCGGCGCGCCGACCTGATTCCGAACCTCGTGGCAACCGTGAAAGGTTATGCGGCGCAGGAGGTGAAAGTGTTTGGAGACGTCTCCAATGCCCGCGCTGCGTTGTTGAGTGCCCGGACGCCGGCAGACAAGATCGCTGCGAATGGCCAATTGGATGGGGCCCTGGGCAGGCTGCTGGCCATCGTCGAGAATTATCCCAATCTCAAATCCAATCAGAACTTCCTGGCCCTCCAGGACGAGTTGGCCGGAACCGAAAACCGCATCGCCGTCGAACGGCGCCGGTACAACGAGGCCATCCAGGATTACAATACGTACATTGGTCTTTTCCCCAATAACATCTTCGCCCGGTGGGCAGGATTCCAGCGGAATAACGACTACTTTGCTGCTTCCGAGTCCGCGCGCCAAGCTCCCAAAGTGGATTTCAGCGCGCCTAAGCCGTGATCGATGGAAAATCAAATGAATAAGGAGAGAAACCATTATGGACAGGATGCTGGTGGTGGTTTTTGACAACGAGAGCAAAGCCTACGAAGGAAACAAGGCGCTTATGGAGTTGGATATGGACGGCAGCATCAGTGTTTACGCCCACGCCGTGGTCGCTAAGAATCCAGACGGCACTGTAACGGTGCGGGAAAGCGATGATCGGGCGCCGCTCGGGACCCTCGTCGGAACCTCCCTGGGAAGCCTCATCGGTATACTAGGTGGGGCGGCCGGTTTCGCCATCGGCGCGGCCGTGGGGTTTCTTGGCGGCGCTACTTCGGACCTGGACAAAGCCAGGATTGGTGAGGACTTCGTTGATGACGTGGCCAAGGTTCTGTTGCCGAACAAGGCGGCAGTAGTGGCGGAGATCGAGGAAGACTGCACCAATCCCGTGGACAGCCGCATGGAGGCGATCGGGGGCACCATATTCCGCCGCGCTCTCTCAGAGGCTAAACACACGCTCCACGACGAGCACATTGCCGCCATGAAAGCCGACCTTGCCCAGATGAAGGCGGAGCACGCCGAGGCTCGCGCCGAGCGAAAGGCAAAGCTCCAGGAAAAGATCAACCAGCTCGACTCCAAGTTACAAGCTCAGTTACAGAAGGCCAAAGAGCGACGCCAGGCAGCGGAGCGCGAGGCTCAGGCTAAAGCCGAGTTACTCAAGGCGAAGGCAGCAGTCGCCAAGGCCAAGGCGGCGGAGACACACATTTAGCTGTGCCGGCGCTCTGTTGACCTGGGTCGCGGGCAAGTGGATACCAATTCAAGATCTCCTAGCCGAAGTGCGCTTCCTCGAGAATCCGATATAGGTTTTCACGGACTTCGCGAATTCGCGAATAGATCGAGGCTGTGTGATGCGCAAGCCCAAGCGTTTTGAAGGGCTTAGGAATTGGCGCTTGGATTGCTTTAACGAAGCTGAGGAAGAGCTAGTGTCCTGAGTCAGAAGTTCGCTAACAAAAGTCTGCCACAAGACACTAGGGAGAAAGCCCAAAATCGAAATGGAGGAAAGCCATGGACAGAATGCTGGTGGTTGTCTTTGATAGCGAAAGCAAAGCGAACGAGGGAAAGGACGTGCTTTTTCAGTTGGAGAGCGAGGGCGCCGTCGTAGTTTATGCCTACGCCGTAGTTGCCAGGAATAAAGACGGCGTCGCAAGGGTGGCGCAAAATGAGGACCCGAGACCGGTCGGGACTGTGCTCGGAACCTCACTGGGCGCCCTCATCGGTCTTCTCGGCGGGCCGGTCGGCGCGGGGGTTGGCGCTGCCGCAGGGCTGGCTGCCGGCGCCGCAGTGGACCTGAGTGACTCCAAGATTGGCGAAGACTTTGTTGAGGATTTGAGAAAGGAACTGCTGCCGGAGAAGTTCGCGCTCGTCGCGGAGGTTGATGAAGACATGACTTATCCCGTGGACACCCGTATGGAGGCGATTGGTGGAACCGTATTTCGGCGGGCGTTGTCAGAAGTGAAGCACAAGCTCAGTGACGAGCACACGGCTGCCATGAAGGCGGACAGGGCGCAACTGAAGGCAGAGCATGCCAAGGCTCATGCTGATCGAAAAGCAAAGCTCCAGGAAAAGATGAACCAACTCGACACCAAGATAGAGGCTCGGGTGGAGAAAGCCAAGGAGGGACGCCGGGCAGCGGAGCGCGAGGCCCAGGCTAAAGCCGAGTTACTCAAGGCGAAGGCAGCAGTCGCCAAGGCCAAGGCGGCTGAGATACACTATTAGGTGTATCGGTTCTCTCGAGGAGGGTCGCAGATGCGCTCTAACATCAAACTGGGAAAAATCTCTGGAATCGAGATTGGGCTGCATTACAGTTGGTTCATCATTGCCGCCTTGATCGCGTTCTCGCTCGGCGAACACTTCCGCCAGGTCAACCCGAATTGGAGCACGACCCAGATCTGGATGGCTGCGCTGATCACCGCCGTGCTGTTCTTCGTCACCTTGCTGTTGCACGAACTCTCCCATTCACTGGTGGCGCAGGCGCGCGGCTTGAAGGTCAAGGAGATCACCCTGTTCGCGCTCGGCGGTGTTTCTCAAATCCAGGACGAACCCGCCGACGCGAAGACAGAATTCTGGGTCGCCATCGCCGGGCCGATCGCCAGCCTGATCATCGGGTTTGGCTGCCTCGCCATCGCGGCCGGCTTCGGCTGGCGGCCTTCGACCGAACCGCGGACTGTGGTGACCGCGGTCCTGGTCTGGTTGGGATATATCAACATTGGTCTCGCGGTCTTCAACATGATTCCTGGCTTCCCGCTCGATGGTGGCCGGGTGCTGCGCTCGATCATATGGGCAATTACCAAGAACGCAGATGGCTCCACCCGCACCGCCGCGCGCGTCGGCCAAGTCGTGGCCTTTCTGTTCATTCTCTATGGGATATGGGGATTTTTTAAGGGCGCCGGCATTAACGGCCTGTGGATGGTTTTCATCGGCTGGTTCCTGATGGATGCGGCCAAAGCCAGCTACGCCCAGGTGGATACTACGGCCGCGTTTCGGGGGTTGCGAGTCTCCGACGTGATGTCGCACGACTGCGTCATTGTGAACCGCGGGATGAGTTTGCAGGAGTTTGTTGATACCGACCTCCTGAGGAGCGGCCAGCGCTGTTTCGCCGTGGAGGACCATGGCCGCCTGGTGGGCCTCATTACCCCACGCGATGTTGGCGCCATCCCGCGCGAGCGTTGGAACATGACTACGGTGCGCGAAGCTATGCGCCCGCTGGAGGAGTTGCACGTCATCACTCCGGACACGCAGGTTCTGGACGCGCTGAAACTCATGGCCGGCAACGATGTCAACCAATTGCCGGTGGTCGCGAACGGCACTTTGCAAGGGATTGTCTCCCGTTCTCACCTCATGCAATTATTGCAGGCTCGTTCCGATTTGCAACTCCCGGCCACGCGTTATCCGCCATTACATGGAATGAAACAGAAAGGAGCAACGCCGTGAACCAAGCAAACATGTTGCGCATTGAGCGAATTCTCTGTCCCATTGATTTCTCGGAATCTTCAGCAAGGGCGTACGATTACGCGCAGTTGCTCGCCCGGCATTATCAGGCTACGGTGTTCCTTCAGCACGTCGTCGATTTCATTATTCCCCCCTACGCGTACTACGATCCCGTGAGCTACATCGACGTGGACTTTCGGAAGATTTGCGCCGACGCTCGGGAGCAGTTGCTGGAGTTTGCGAAGTCGCATACGAGCAGCGGCGTGCGGCCGGAGTACTTCGTGCAAGAAGGTGAGGTGACGGAATCGGTCCTCTCCTTTGCGGAAGCACAAATGGTGGACCTCATCGTCATGGGGAAGCACGGACGCAAAGGATATAACCGTCTTACGCTGGGGTCGGTGGCGGAGAAAGTGCTGCGAAAAGCCCACTGTCCTGTGCTGGTGGTCCACGAGCCGGGGCCCGAGGCTGTGGCCCCGCAAGGCGCGCCTAATTCGGTTGAGCTGCGGAGGATCATTTTCTGCACGGATTTTTCCGACCCTTCGCATAGGGCTTCGGAGTATGCGCTCTCGGTAGCGGCGGAGTTCGACGCCGAGCTTACCCTGCTCCACGTACTAGAGGACGTCGCAAGTTCCGCCAGCATTGAAGAGAGAATGACCACAGCGAAAGAGCAACTCGATAAACTGATTCCCCCGGAGGGGGTCAAACCCGGCAAAATTCAGACCTTGGTGCGAATCGGCAGAGCTTACGAACAGATCATTCAACTTGCCTTGGAGGCCCAAGCTGATTTACTGATTATGGCCGTGCGTGGGCACAATACCTTGGACCTTGCGGTGTTTGGTTCGACAACTTATCGCGTCATCCAGTTGGGATCTTGCCCGGTCCTGGCAGTTCACCTCTTGAAGGCGGGGAGCACGAGCAGTGCAGGCACGGTCCGGCCCTGATTTCAGGTGATGCGAGTGACAAGGGTCCATTGCTGCCAGAACAGAAACCGGGCGCTTCCAGCGCCTGCGCCGAAAAGAAGGGGAATCTCGTGCCGCCGGCCGTTGAAACTCTCGGCTTGACCCGCCGCTTTGGCGCGGTGACTGCCGTGAGCGAGCTGTCATTGAGCGTCGTCACGGGCTCGATCTTCGGCCTGCTGGGGCCCAATGGCGCCGGTAAAACCACAACCATTAAAATGCTTACCACGATGCTCCCGCCGAGCGCGGGCACGGCAAGGGTATCGGGGTTTGATACGGTTCGCCAACCCGTCGATGTCCGGCGCAGCATCGGATACGTGTCACAGATGCTTTCGGCCGACGGAGCACTCACCGGGTACGAGAACCTGCTGTTGTTTGCCAGGCTGTATGGGATTTCGCGCCGGCTGCGCCGCCAACGCATTCTCGAGGCATTAGAGTTCATGGCCCTGAGCGAGCATGCAAATATGCTCGTACGTAACTACTCCGGCGGCATGATCAGGCGGCTGGAGATTGCCCAATCAATGCTGCACCGGCCGGCGGTTTTTTTTCTGGACGAGCCCACGGTAGGTTTGGACCCGGTGGCGCGGCACGCGGTGTGGGCGCATCTTCGAGGGCTGCGCGATCAGTTTGGAACGACCATCCTTATGACAACCCATGATATGGAAGAGGCGGACGAGCTTTGCGAGACTATCGCCATCATGAACCTCAGCCGGGCGGTGGCGATAGGTTCGCCCGCCAGCCTGAAGGCCCAAGTGGGCCCGCAGGCAAACCTGGATGATGTCTTCGTTCATTACGCCGGAGGATCAATTGAGCACGGAGGGAACTACCGGGATATTGCCCAAACGCGCCGTACCGCCAGCCGCCTCAGCTAAGGATCCGGCCGTCACGGCTTTCGTGCGCGACACGCTGGCGCTGGCGGCTGTTGAACTCCAAAAACTTGGCCGCGACCCCCTTGAACTCCTTACCCGAGCGATCCAGCCGGCGTTGTGGCTGCTGATATTCGGACAAGTCTTTGGCCGGATAAAGGCCATCCCCACCGGCAACCAGAGCTACCTTACGTTTATGGTACCCGGAATTCTTGCCCAGAGTGTCCTCTTTATCGCCATCTTCTATGGCATCAGCGTGATCTGGGAACGTGACTTGGGCATTCTTCAAAAACTGCTGGTGACGCCGGCGCCACGCAGTGCGCTGGTGCTCGGTAAGGCGCTGTCCGCAGGAGTGAGGGGATTATCTCAAGGTTTCATCATCTATCTGCTGGCCATCACCCTTCGAATCCCTCTCCGCTTCCAGATGGGGCCGATTCTAGGAGTGGTGGGGTTTATCATCCTGGGCTCCGCACTGTTTTCCACCTTCTCGCTTGCGGTGGCATGTATCGTGAGAACGCGGGAACGCTTCATGGGCGTCGGTCAGGTGCTCACCATGCCGCTCTTTTTCACCAGCAATGCTATTTATCCTCTGAGCATCATGCCGCCGTGGCTGCGCGCCCTGGCTAAAGTCAATCCGCTGAGTTACCAGGTTGACGCCTTGCGCGTCCTCATGGTCCAAGGAGGGCAGTCCATGTTCGGGCTAGGCAGAGACTTCACGGTCCTGTTCTTTGTTCTAGTTATGCTTGTCCTGCTAACCGCGAGACTTTACCCGAACGTAGTCCGGTGAATCGTCCAAGAAATTGGGAAGACCGAAATTCGAAAATCGAAATTCGAAACTCGAAAGCCACCTTCTGCGGCCCAGGGCGCCTTTATGAGAGCGATGGTAGTATGGAGAGGAGGACGAAATGACACGGCCGGAAATGCTCAATCGACTCCGTTCGCATACTGCGGAATGGGACATCATCATCGTGGGAGGCGGCGCAACCGGAGTGGGTGTCGCGATCGATGCTGCTTCACGCGGGTACGACACGCTGCTGCTGGAAGGCAGTGATTTCGGCAAAGGCACCTCCAGCCGGAGCACCAAGCTCGTGCACGGCGGCGTTCGTTACCTCGAGCAGGGTAACATCTCGCTGGTTATGGAAGCTCTGAAAGAACGGGGCATTTTGCGTCAGAATGCCCCGCATCTGGTGAGTGACCTCGCGTTCATTGTGCCCAATTACGACTGGTGGGAAGCGCCCTTCTATGGGCTGGGACTGAAGATCTACAATATCCTTTCCGGCGAGTATGGATTCGGTCCATCGAAAGTTCTTTCCCTGGAAGAGACTCTTCATCGCCTGCCGACCATCAATCAGGCCGGTCTCCGCGGTGGCGTGGTTTACTACGACGGTCAATTCGACGACGCTCGCCTGCTCATCAATATGGTGGCGACTGCGGCCGAACAAGGCGCGACGCTCATCAACTACTGCCGCGTCACCGGATTGACCAAGGATGGTGATGGCTTCGTCAATGGGGTTGCCGCTCGAGACGAGGAGAGCGGCCAGGTGTTCACGGCGACAGGCAAAGTGGTCGTGAATGCGACAGGCCCGTTCACGGATACTCTCCGCCGGCTGGCAGATCCGTCGGTCCAGGCGATGATTGCACCCAGCCAGGGAATCCATCTGGTTTTCGACCGATCCTTCCTTCCGGGAAACTCCGCCATCATGGTGCCTCATACCAGCGATGGCCGTGTGATGTTCGCCATCCCCTGGCATGACCACACCCTGGTGGGCACGACCGACACGGCCATCCCCGAACCTACACTCGAACCTTCTCCCCTGGAAGAGGAGGTCGAGTTCATTCTGAAAACCGCCGGTCTGTATCTCCACAAGGCGCCCACCCGCAGTGATGTGTTGAGTGTGTTCACCGGCATCCGGCCACTGGTCAAGGCCGCCAATGCCAGCAACACCGCGGCCCTATCGCGGGATCACACCATCCATATCGATGAGTCTGGACTGCTGACCATCGCGGGCGGCAAATGGACAACCTACCGAAACATGGCGGAGGACTGTGTGGACCATGCCGCCATTCTCGGAAAGCTGCCGGAAAGAGAATGTTCCACCAAGCATCTCAACATCCATGGATTTCATCCCCAGGCCCGGAAATTCGGCCAACTCTCTTTCTACGGATCGGACGCCCCCGCCATTCAAGAGTTGATGCGGACGGAGCCCGAGCTGGCGCAGCCCTTAACCGCAGCGCTGCCTTACTTTGCCGCCGAGGTTGTTTGGGCAGTCCGCTATGAAATGGCCCGAACCGTGGAGGATGTTTTGTGCCGGCGCACGCGCGCCCTTTTCTTGAACGCGAAAGCAGCCCTGGAGGCTGCTCCGAAAGTGGCCTCGCTCATGGCTCGTGAACTCGAATACGACGCGAATTGGGAGTCGACGCAGCTCGCAGCGTTCGAGCAGGTTGCCCGGCACTTCCGTGTGGCAAAAGAGCCCGCGGGCAGAGAATAAGCCATGAGAGGTAGGACACCTTCAATTGAGTCATTGAGTCATCGGGCCATCGGGTCATTGAACAGCACTTGCCTCGTTTCTTTCAATGACTCAATGGCCCGATGACCCGCTGACTCAATGGCCCGATGACCCAATGACCCGATGACTCAATGAATCAATGATTCGCGGGTGGCGCATACGTCGTTTTGTGATGTATGCGGCCTCTTTGCAATCAGGTTGGAATGATGAAGCTAGTCGGCCCGCTTGCTGCTCGCTCGCCGGGGCTTCGGCTGGCTCTTGGCTTGGAGATTGAGCGCCACTGCCGCGCGGATGAGATCCTTCAAGGCCGCCTTATCGACCTTGTCGCCTTCGTGGATGTCGATGGCGCGCCTGACATTCCCTTCGAGGCTGGAGTTGAATAGACCGGAAGGGTCCTGGAGCGCAGCCCCCTTGGCAAATGTCATCTTGACCACGTTCTTGTACGTCTCTCCCGTGCAGACGATGCCGCCGTGGGACCAGACGGGAGTCCCCCTCCACTTCCACTCTTCCAGGATCTCAGGGTCTGCCGCGTGGATGATTTCGCGCACCTTCGCGAGCGTCTTCCCGCGCCAGTCCCCAAGTGCCTTGATCTTCTCGTCGATTAATGCCGAGGCAGATTCCATCGGGATGGACCTTTTCATGTACACCTCCAACTCTCACCTTTTTCCATATTTTCCGATTTAAGGACATCTTCAGGGAAAAGCCGGCCTGACTAAGAAAAAATCTGGAAACATGGTGCCTGTCCCTTTGATTTCCGAGCCACGGGTTGGGCTCAGATTCACCCACCAAATTTCACCACGATGAGGATTCATCCCACGGCTCCATGACTGGATCGGCCAGCGCGTCCAGTTCCTGCTCGATCGTTCTTGCCTGCCGGTTGCGGTTGGCGATTTCGCACGCGCGTGCCACAACGCGGTCCCGCTCTTTCAACTTCCAAGCCAGAGCCTCAGCTTTGGCACCCGGAGATTGTATCCCTTGAGGGGCGCATACACTGCGACAAAAAGCGTCGCGACGTATGCGCCACCCGTCCCGTCGTGTCAAGGTATACTCAGGTACAGCTCAAGCTGACGCTCCCCCACTATCCGATTCATCTCCTGCGCTCTTTGACGTGCTCTTTGACGTGAATCGACAGCAGGGCACTCCGGGTGTAGAATCTGTTTCACGATATGGGAACGAGAGATCATTCGTGAAGTCGTGGCTCTTGCCCGGGACGAACTGCGCAAGAACAGTGTGGCCGTTCGGGCGGAATTAGCGGCTGATCTCTCACCCGTGTTGGGCGATCGGGTGCAGCTTCAGCAGGTGGTCCTTAACCTGGTGATGAACGGGGTGGAAGCCATGAGCGGCGTGGAAGAGCGGCCGCGAGAACTGATCATCAGAACGCAAAACGACGATAACGGCCAGGTGCGGGTTACCGTCCAAGACTCGGGGATCGGTCTTGACCCTCAGAGCATGGAACGGGTTTTTGATGCGTTCTACACCACCAAGCAGGGGGGCATGGGCATGGGGCTCTCGATTAGCCGCTCCATTATTCAGAATCACGGGGGCAAGCTCTGGGCGGTGGCAAATGAGGGGCCGGGCATGAGCGTTCAGTTTACTATTCCGAAGTACCAACAATAGGAGTCCCCTTTGACCTGGCGCGCGGCGCAAGTTCTTATTTCACACTACCTGGCAAGACCGAGGATACTCGATGAAGCATAAACAGACCTCTGGATCCTGGCGCACAGCCTGGGAATGCATATTGGCCAGCTTGGCGCTGGCAGTGTTGACCTTTGTCGGCTTTCGTCTTCATGCCGGTCCTGCCATGGCCGCCCTCCTCTTCTTTTTTTTGATCGTATTGATTTCCCTGTGGGCAGGATTTCTTTCGACGGCCTTTGCCTGCGCCGTGGCCGCTTTATGCTATGTCTACTTCTTTACACAACCGCTTTACCATCTATGGATGAGCGAGCCCGTGGAAATTGCCGCGACGATTGCCTTCTCGGGTACGGCCCTGATCATCAGCCGCCTGCTCTCGAGGGTAAGAGAGCGGACCGCCGAGGTCCAGCAGACCAACGAGCAGTTGCAGGCGGAAATCGCCGAGCGCCGGCGCGCGGAAGAGAAGATTCGGCAGAGCGAAGCGCAGCTCCAGCAGCTTATCGATGCGATTCACCAGCAAGTCTTTGTTTTCGACGCGAATTGGAATCCTCTTTTTGCCAACCAGCGGGAACGGGAATACACCGGCCTTACTGCGGAAGAGGCCCAGTCAAAAGATGCGGTTGCCAGAATCTTTCATCCAGAAGATCTGAAGAAGTTAAAGGCGCTTCGTGAACGCATGCGTTCCGAGGGTGTCCCTTCTGAGATGGAGGCGCGAATCCGGGGAAAGGACGGGCAGTATCGCTGGTTTTTGATTCGCGACAATCCGCTGCGGGATGAGCAGGGACGCGTCCTGCGGTGGTACGGCACGCGTACCGACATCGAGGACCGCAAGCGGGCGGAGGAGGCGCTGGGTCGTTTGAATCGCGAACTGCGGGCCCTCAGCGAATGCAACCAGACTCTGATGCGTGCAACTGACGAGCAGACTCTTTTGCGGGAAATCTGCCGCATTGTCTGCGAGGAAGCCGGCTATCGCATGGCGTGGGTGGCCTATGCCGAACACGACGAGGCCAAAAGCGTGCGCCCTGTCGCGTGGACCGGGACCGAGGAGGCATATCTCACAAGCCTCGGCATTACTTGGGCCGACACCGAGCGCGGCTGCGGCCCCACCGGAACGGCCATCCGCAGCGGGAAAACTTGCTGCATTCCGGATTTCGCCACGGATCCTCGAATGGCGCCCTGGCAGGAGAGCGCGTTGCAGCACGATTTTCGTTCCGGCATCGCCCTGCCGCTTAAGGATGAACACGCCAGCGCCTTCGGCAGTCTTACCATTTATTCCGCACAGCCCAACGCTTTTACCCCGGAAGAGATTTGGCTGCTGGAGGAACTGGCCGGCGACTTGGCGTTCGGCATCGTCACCCTGCGTTCGCGGGCCGCACGCCAACGAGCAGAACAGGAAGTCGCCCTTCTCAGTTTCGCCGTGGATAGAGTACGCGAAGCCGCCTTTCTGATGGACGACAGGGGGCGTTTTCAATACGTCAACGAGGAGGCCTGCCGCGTTCTGGGTTATACCCGTGCCCAACTGCTCGGCTTGGGCGTAGCGGATATTGACCCGGAGTTCCCGGCGGAGCGTTGGTCCGACCATTGGCGCGACCTTAAGGCACAGCGGTCGCTGAGTCTCGAAAGCCGCCACCGAACCCGGGATGGCCGCCTTTTCCCGGTCGAGGTCAGCGCGAATTACTTCGAATATGGAGGCCGGGCTTACAACTTGGGCCTCGTAAGGGATATCACCGAGCGCAAGCGGGCCGAGGAGGAGCGCCGGGCGCGGGTCTGGTTCTTGGAAAGCATGGACAGGGTCAACCGGGCCATTGGGGGGACGAACGACCTCGAGCAGATGACGGGCGACGTCATCGATGCCATGCTGTCCATTTTCGAGAGCGACCGGGCGTTTCTGTACTACCCGTGCGATCCGGATGCCCCTTCATTTGAGGTGTTCATGGAGCGGACTCGAACGGGATATCCGGGAGCAAGAGGCGTGATTCCCATGACTCCGGAGACGGCCAGGGGCTTTCAAATAGTTCGTGCGTCAAGCGGGGTTGTAACCTTTGGTCCCGGATGCGACTACCCGCTGATAGGAGACTTCGCGAAGCGTTTCGGCCACCAGTCCTCAATTGGCATCGCCTTATATCCGAAAACAGGCCAGCCCTGGGTGTTGGCGATGCAGCAGTGCGCTTATCCGCGCGCCTGGACGGCGGAGGAAAGGAAACTGCTGGAGGAGATCGCCCGGCGGCTGACCGACTCGCTCACCAGCTTGCTGATGTTCCGCAGCCTGCATGAAAGGGAGGAAGCGCTGCGGGCGCAGGCAGCTCTGCTCGATCTTACGCACGACACCGTTTTTGTGATGGACATGGAGGGGGTGATCAAGTACTGGAATCGGGGCGCCGAGCAGCGCTACGGTTGGACCGCCGAACACGCCTTAGGCAGAGTTGTTCATGACCTGCTGAAGACTGTCTTCCCGGGGCCGATTGAGGAGATTCGAGCGGAAGTGAGCCGTACTGGCCGTTGGGAAGGCGAGATTCTGCACACCAAAAAGGACGGAACCCAGGTGGTGGTGGCGAGCCGTTGGGCTTTGCGGCGGGACGAGCGGGGCGCACCCATGGCCATTCTGGAGACCAATAACGACATCACCCTGCGCAAGCGGGCAGAGGAAGCCTTGCGGTTGTCCAATGCTTATAACCGCAGCCTCATCGAAGCCAGCCCCGATCCGCTGGTGACGATCGGGCCGGACGGCGAGATCACGGACGTCAATGCCGCCACCGAGGCGGCCACGGGTCGCTCCCGCGGCGAACTGGTCGGCACCGATTTCTGCG
>Ga0326728_10005628_pt1 | contig 34792 bp, 34 predicted proteins | sample MB3enrmetagenome_FD_207602 | JGI IMG/M metagenome (GOLD analysis project Ga0326728, IMG submission 207602) | Lab enriched peat soil microbial communities from McLean, Ithaca, NY, United States - MB31MN | ecosystem: Environmental > Terrestrial > Soil > Wetlands > Peat | place: USA: New York...
CCAAGTCATCAATGATCAGCGATTTCCATGCCCGGCGATCAGCCCGCCGGGCTTTCGCCGTCCTTGTCGGCGCTCGGCGGCAGTCGGTTTTTGCCAAAAACCTAATTTTGCGCCGGAAAGTAGCTAGAGCTGTTAGCGCTCGCCACGCAAGTGGAACCATCGCCCTGTGAGTGAATCCACTCAACTCCTGAAAAAGTCCCAAGAACCAATACGACGGCAGCCACGCGAGGAGCCGTTGATTCTCCGGGTCGGTCAAGGCCTCCGGCGTCGTCAATGACGGTTCAAGAAAGTATACGCTTAGGAACAGGCAGAAGGCAGCCATTTGCAGGAACGCGGACAATCGAAGGAGATGGCGGCGCGATAACAGTTGGGCAGCGAGCCTTTGGACGCCCAGCACCGAACAAAAAATAAATGCGCCAGCCGAGATCATGGTGATCCAATACGCGGCAATCGACCGATAAAGGCCGGGCGCCAGAATCAGGTCCAGCAGGCTAGAACTCGCGGGCGCTAACGCCGCTGGCAAAGTGAGTCCCGTGAAAATTGGAGGCAACCACCGTGAGGCCCAACGCGGAGGCGACGGCCGCCACTTTTGCCAGAAACAGCGTGCGTGCGGGCACGGGCAGCGGAGCCAATACCAGAACGTCGCGCCGGTCTGGGAACGTGGCATCCCAGCTCAGCACGGCGAACAAGCCAACCACCAACATTGTGGTAGCGATCAGAAGATATTCCGTGCCCCAGGCGTTGATGACGAGGGCGGCTCGCGGCATCTGACGGTCTCCGAGGCCCAGGGTGCCGAGACCGAGCCAGGAGTTAAGAAAGATAAGCAGCGCCGCGAACTGTCCGAGCAGTTTGCTGACGTCACCCTGAGCCGAAACCGACAGCAGTTCCAGATCGACCATGCGGAAGAGGAATTGGCGATACAGTACGCCAAACTGGGTGGCTTTGCCATCATCAGTGGCGAGCGCGCACTCGTCGTCGAAGAGCTTCGTCATCATAGATGCCTCATGCCTCAATGAGGTCCGCGATCTCGCTTGAGATCGCCGCCGTGTCCTGCTCGACGGCAAGCTGGGAAAAGATCTCTTCGAGGGTTGGCAGCGACATGAGCGTGCGCAGTCTTTCGATGGAGTCGTCGGCTACGATCTTGCCGCGATGCAAGATCACGACGTGCAAGCAGACGCGCTCTACGGTTTCGAGTTCATGGGAGCTAAACAGCACTACTTTGCCGCGCGCGGCTAGCTCTTGGATCAGGCTGCGCAACACGAGCGCGGTGCCAACGTCTAGCCCGGAGAACGGTTCGTCCAGCAGGAGGAGATCGGGATTGTGCAAGAGCGCGGCGATGAGCAGTACCTTCTGGCGCATACCTTTGGAGTAAGCCGAAATTGGCGCGTGACGATCGCCGTGAATCGCGAATAACCGGAGGAGGCGATCGATACGGCCGGCGGTAGGCTTCGCGTCCAAGGCGCGCAATTGTCCCACCATGACCAAGTACTCGAGGCCCGAGAGATGGGAGTACAGATGCGGCTCTTCAGGCACGTAGCCCATGCGCTGCTTGTAGGCGATCAGGTCGCGCTGAATGCGCTCACCGTTGAACAAGATCTCGCCCGAGGTGGTTCCAATCAGACCGGTGATCATTTTCATGGTGGTGGACTTGCCTGAGCCGTTCGGGCCCAGGTAACCGGTGACTTCACCGGCGCGCGCCGAAAAACTGACGTTGTCGACGGCGGCAATGCCGAGGAATCGTTTGGAAACATTACGAAGTTCGAGCATGCAACACCAACAACCCTATGTAGCAAACTACTCAGACCTTGTCAAGTAGAATGCTACATAGTATAGTTGCTGCATGGCGATCGAGCCGAAACTCTCTCACACCGCAGCCATGATTCTCCAGGCCATCCACGCCGGATATGGATACGGCTTCAGCGTGATGGAAGTGACAGGCCTTCCCAGCGGAACGGTCTATCCTGCGATGCGCCGTCTGGAGCAGACCAATCTGGTTCGCGCGCAGTGGGAACGCCAGTCGACCGCGGACGCCGAGCTGCGGCCGCCAAGGAAGAATTACAAACTCACGCGCTCCGGCAGAGCAACACTCGAGGCCTCGCAGAAACGCTATCCGCTCCTCGTGAAGCTCATCCCATCTCCCGAGGCCGAAAACGCATGACGATGCATCTCGCAATCCTTCGGGGGGCTGCGTTGCTGGTACCTTGCCAGCAGCGTGCCGAGTGGCTGAGCGAGTGGAGATCGGAACTGTGGTACGTCCGTAAGTTCACGCGGCACGAAGGGCGTAACAGCTTTCTGTCTCGGAGCGTTTAGGGACGCCCTATGGCTCAGGCGAAACGCCCCGCGCCCGGAAGCACCCAAGATGTCCCGCTTGGAGTCCCCCGTCAAATGCGTAGGGTTGCTGGCGCTTTTGGCGGCAGTAAGCTTATTCTTAGCTATTCGCTGGCCTCACATTCGAGTTGAGGGCGAGCTGCCACTTAGAGAACAGATCATCCTCCTCAACCTGCACGCGCTCCTCATTACTTTCCTGGTTCTACCGGCGGTCACATCGTTAAGGCTCGGAGAGTATCCGGCGAACAGCCATTCGCCTCCTTTAGCGACGAGGCTTCGCCGATGGTTCTTCTTTGCCGTCAAGATTGCTCTCATCATTCAGATTCTCTCTTGCATCTCAGTCAGCTCGAAGTTGATCCAGCCTTACGTGTGGGCAGTCTACTTGCTCGCATTTCGCTGGGCGCTGATCGATCAGCGACAGCGTTGCCCGGTGTGCCTCCGATTGCTCACCAACCCCACCCGAATCGGCGGCGCCTCGCAGACTTTCCTCGAGTGGTACGGCATAGAACTCATGTGCGTAAAGGGACACGGATTGTTGTACGTTCCAGAAATTCCAACGAGCTGCTACAGAACCCAACGCTGGCTTTACCTTGATCCCTCTTGGAGGAGCCTTTTTCCCTAGTCATGGGTTGCGCGAGCATCGCTCTTTAGGCTTATACACGCGGTCATACGCGCCTCTAACCGAAGGACCGTGCAGGTAGCCTTGGCCGCTTACTTGCGGATGAGGTACACGGCTACCGCCGCACGCAGATTGGGTAACAAATGGAGTCGATGACGTCCCGAAAGAAAGTAGTTTCGTTCGATGGTGAAACCTTCGTGGCGCACCATCTGGTCGAAATCATCCACCGTCAGGAAGTGAATGTTGGGGGAATCGTACCACTCGTAGGGAAACAGTTCCGTCTTGGGTGCACGGCCGGTGAAGAGCAGGGACAGGCGGACCGGCCAGTGGCCGAAGTTCGGGAAGGCCACGATCGCGTGCCGGCCCACGCGCAGCATGTCGCGCAGCACTTTGAGCGGCCACCGCGTCTCCTGCAAAGTCTGGCTGAGGATCACGTAGTCGAATGCGTGATTGGAATAATCTTCGAGGACTTCGTCGATATCGCCCTGATAGGCCGATACGCCGCGCGCGATGGCGCGCCGGACTTTGGTGGCCGAAATCTCGACGCCGCGCGCATCCACGCCCTTGTTCTCGGCCAGCCAGGCGAGCAGTTCGCCTTCGCCGCAGCCGAGATCGAGCACTTTACTGTTGGGTTCGACCAGTTCGCTGATGATGGCGAAATCGCCCCGGCCCAGCAGTTCGCCGACGAACGGCTTGCGTACAGCTTCCACGGCGGCGGCCATCAGGCCTTCTCCTTGGACGTGCTTTCAAGGAATCCGCGCAGTACTTCGCTCTGCTCGGCGACATCCACTAGGAAGGCGTCGTGACCGTAGTTGGAGGGCAGCTCGCAATAAGCTACATCGTGATTGCTGCGGCGGAGCACACGCACGATTTCCTGCGACTGGTAGCTGGGATACAGCCAGTCCGAGCTGAAACTGATCACAAGAAACCGCGCCTGTGCTTTGGCGAACGCATTGGCCAAGGTGCCAGCGCCGTTGGTGAGATCGAAATAGTCCTCGGCCTTGGTGATGTAGAGATACGAATTGGCATCGAAGCGGCCCACGAACTGGTTGCCGCGATAGCGCAGGTAGCTCTCGACTTCGAAATCCACGGAAAAGTCGAAGCCGTACTTCTCCTTCTCGCGAAGGCGGCGCCCGAATTTCTCACGCATGGACTCGTCGCTCATATAGGTGATGTGGCCCACCATGCGGGCGATGGCCAAGCCGCGGCCGGGCGGCCGGCTGCTGTAGTAGTTGCCGTCGTTCCAGTCGGGATCTGCCATGATGGCTTGCCTCCCGACTTCGTTGAACGCGATTTGCTGCGGGCTGTGCCGGGCGGTGGTGGCGATCGGGATGGCGGCGACCACGCGATCGGGATAAGAGACCGCCCATTCGAGCGCCTGCATGCCGCCCATCGATCCGCCGGCGACGGCAACGAGGCGCTCAATGCCCAGAAAGTCGATCAGCTTGGTCTGAAGCTGCACCATATCGCCGATCGTAATTACCGGGAATGACATGGCGTAAGGGCAGCCGGTTTGCGGATTGACGGAGGAAGGTCCGGTGGTGCCCTGGCAACCCCCGAGCACGTTCGAACAGATAATGAAGAACTTGTCGGTATCGAACGCCTTGCCGGGGCCGATGGTGTTGTCCCACCAGCCGGGTTTGCCAGTTTCGGCACTGATGCCGGCGGCGTGCGCGTCGCCGGAGAAGGCGTGGAGGATCAAGATTGCATTGGACTTACTGGCGTTCAGGTGGCCGTAGGTCTGGTAGGCGACCGTCACAGGAGCCAGACTCGCGCCGCTATCGAGCGAAATGGACGCGAACTCCGCCGTCTTCGTCTCAACCGTCATTCGAGGGAATTCTTATGATAGCAGTTACGGATGTTGAGACTGGTTAAGGGGTTGGCGGCCATCTGGGCTCTCGTCGTACCCGGTTACCACTACTCGTTCCCGCGGGATCATTTCGAACATCCGGAGTTTCGCACGGAATGGTGGTACTACACCGGGAACCTGCGGGACGCGGAAGGGAAACGCTTCGGATTCGAGCTGGTGTTTTTCCGGCAGGGGCAGGAGCGAGGCGATGCGAACCCGTCGGCGTGGCGTGTCGATGATCTGTATTTGGCGCACTTGGCGGTGACGGACATCGATGGACGGCACTTTTACAGCCATGAGCGGCTGAACCGTGCCGGACCGGGAATCGCCGGAGCGAGTTTTGCCGAGCGGCGGGTGTGGAATGGCAACTGGCGAGCGGTTTGGCAGGGCGAGCGGCAGGTGCTGGAGGCCACGGCTGACGAGTTTCACTTCCAGATGGAACTTCAAGCAGTCAAACAGCCGGTGGTGAACGGCGTAAACGGCGTGAGCCAAAAAGGAAATCAGCCGGGCGAGGCGTCCTATTATGTTTCGATTACGAGGCTGGCGGTTTCGGGAGAACTTGTGACCGGCGGGCGGAGGCACGCGGTGAGCGGGACGGCGTGGATGGACCACGAGTGGTTCACGAACCAGCTCGACAGGGAGCAGACGGGCTGGGACTGGTTCAGCGTGCAGTTGGACGATCAGACAGAGCTCATGATTTTTCGACTCCGGCGGAGAGATGGCACGATCGACTCGCATTCTGCGGGGACTTATGTCGACCGCGAGGGGCGTGCGCGGCATCTGACCAATGCGGAATTCTCACTCACTCCGTTGGAGACCTGGAAGAGTTATCCGGTTCACTGGCGGATGGAGGTGCCGTCATTGGGAATCACGCTGGATGTTCGTGCAGCTTATGAGGCTCAGGAATTGGTAAGTGAATCAAATGGGCCGAATTACTGGGAAGGCGCGGTCACTTACTCCGGTTCGCGAACCGGCGTCGGGTATTTGGAAATGACGGGATACGATAAGCCGGTGTCGCTACAGTAAACCTCAATTGCAGGGACAGAGTTGAATGACCTCAAACGTGACGTCCACGCCAGCGGAAGTTATTCGCGCCACCATGTGCTTTACTCGAACTTTTTGGCCCTGATCACGGTACATGTCGCGGATCACATCCGCGGCCTTCTCGACCGCCGCGGGATCGAATCTAGTCTCAGTGGCAAGATGAATTCCCTTGCTCTTCAGAGCGGCTGCAAATGCATGCATGTCGAGCGCATTCAGGGGCACGCTACTTGTTGAAACCGGCTCGACAGTGATACTACGGACGGAAACAGAGGTTGACGGCTGCTGCGCCGTCAACACTCCAGCGCCCAGAAGGAACCAGCATATGGCTGCAAAACGCATGGTGGACTCCTTACAGAAAGTCTAGCTCGCTTTGCGGTGCCCTGCGGTGCGCCTAGCCTCCCGCGAGAAAAGGGCGGGCGAAATGTTCCGCCCTACGCTAAAATGAGAGTTACTCAATCCCAGGAGGAACAGCGTATTGAACCCAGCAGTTCTGGCCTTGGAGGACGGCAGCGTCTTCGAAGGCAGGAGTTTTGGTGCGCCCGCCGAACGAGCGGGTGAGGTGGTTTTCAATACGGCTATGACGGGGTACCAGGAGATCTTCACCGATCCCTCCTACGCCGGTCAGATCGTCATTCTCACCAACCCGCAGATCGGGAACTACGGAACCAGCTTGGAAGATAACGAAGCGGGGCGGCCGTATATCGAGGGCCTGGTGGTGCGCGAGTTTTCGACGATTGCGAGCAACTGGCGGTCGGACGAAGTGGCGCGGACGTACCTGGAGCGGCAGAACATCCCGGTTGTTTCGGAAATCGATACGCGGGCGCTGGTGCGGCACCTGCGTACGCGCGGCGTGATGCGCGGGGTGCTTTCGGCGGTGGAAACGGACGCGCGGAAGCTGGTGGAGAAAGCGCGCGGGATTCCGACGATGGCGGGACTGGATCTGGCGAGCCGGGTTTCGACCGCTTCATCCTATGAATGGACGCATGCGGTGGACGCATGCTCGCCCTCGGAACTGATTCCGCGTGCGCCGGAACTACGTTACCACGTGGTGGCTTACGATTTCGGGATCAAGCAGAACATACTGCGGCGGCTGGCGCAGGTGGGGTGCCGGACGACCGTAGTGCCCGCGTTAACTTCCGCCGAAGACGTGATGGCGCTGAAACCTGATGGCGTGTTTCTCTCGAACGGTCCGGGCGACCCCGAGCCGCTCGAAACGCAGGTGGGCAATATTCGCAACCTGGTGGGGAAGGTTCCGATCTTCGGCATTTGCCTGGGGCATCAGCTTCTTGGCCTGGCGTTCGGCGGGAAAACATACAAGCTGAAGTTCGGGCATCGCGGCGCGAATCATCCGGTGATCAATAAAGTCACGCAGCGGGTCGAGATCACGTCGCACAATCACGGATTCGCGGTGGATCGGGATTCGCTGAACCCGGCAGATGTCGAGATCACGCACGTCAATCTCAACGATGAAACTCTCGAAGGGTTCCGGCACCGGCGCCACCCGGTGTTCTGCGTACAGTATCATCCGGAAGCGGCGCCAGGTCCGCACGATTCGCACTACCTGTTCGACGACTTCGTGAAACTGATGGCGGACCGCTGACCCATGCCGCGCAGAAACGACCTCAAACGAATTCTGATTGTGGGCTCGGGGCCGATCGTCATCGGGCAGGCTTGCGAGTTCGACTACTCAGGGACTCAGGCGGCCAAGGCGCTGCGGGCGGACGGGTACGAAGTGGTGCTGGTGAATTCCAATCCTGCCACCATCATGACGGACCCGGAGCTGGCGGATCGCACATACGTGGAACCGCTGAGCCGGGCGTATCTGGAGAAGATTATCGAGATCGAGCGGCCGGATGCGCTGCTCTCGACTGTTGGCGGGCAGACGGGGTTGAATCTTTCGGTCGAGCTGGCCGAAACAGGGGTGCTGGAGAAATACGGCGTCGAGCTGATTGGCGCGAAGATCGACGCGATCAAGAAGGCCGAGGACCGGCTGCTGTTCAAAGACGCGATGCTGCGCATTGGCCTCGAGACGCCGGAATCGCAACTGGTGACGAATGTCGAGGATGGGCTGGAGTTCGCGGCGCGCATCGGTTACCCGGTGATTTTGCGGCCCAGCTTTACGCTTGGCGGAACGGGCGGCGGGATCGCGTATCACAGCGAGGACCTCGCGGATATCCTCGAACGCGGCCTGGCGCTCTCGCCGGTGCATGAGGTGCTGATCGAAGAGAGCGTACTGGGGTGGAAGGAATTCGAGCTGGAGGTGATGCGCGACCTGGCGGACAACGTCATCATCATCTGTTCGATTGAGAATTTCGATGCGATGGGCGTGCACACGGGCGATTCGATCACGGTGGCCCCGGCGCAGACGCTCACCGACCGCGAATACCAGATGATGCGCGATGGGGCGATTCGCTGCCTGCGGGAGATTGGCGTGGATACGGGCGGGTCGAATGTGCAATTCGCGATCAATCCCACCAACGGGCGCATGGTGATTGTCGAGATGAACCCGCGCGTTTCGCGCAGCTCGGCGCTGGCATCGAAAGCCACAGGATTTCCGATCGCGAAGATCGCGGCCAAGCTGGCGGTGGGATACAGGCTCGACGAGATTCGGAACGACATCACCAAGACCACGCCGGCGTCATTCGAACCCACGCTCGATTACGTGGTGGTTAAGATTCCCAAGTGGCAGTTCGAGAAATTTCCCGGCGCCGACCCGACGCTCGGTACGCAGATGAAGTCGGTGGGCGAAGTGATGGCCATCGGGAGAACGTTCAAAGAAGCGCTGTGGAAGGGCGTGCGAAGCCTGGAAACGGGCAAGAAGTTCGGCTCGGAGACCTTCGATCGATCGCTCATTCCGCAAAAGCTGACGACGCCCACACCCGACCGGCTGAATTACATCCGGTTCGCGTTTGAGTCCGGACACACGGTAGAGGACCTTCACGATCGCACAGCCATCGACCGGTGGTTTCTGGAGCAGGTGCAAGAGCTGGTGGCGTTCGAGCGAACGCTGAAGAATTCCACGCTCGAGACGGCGTCGCGTGAAACGTTTGCGACCGCCAAACGGTTCGGCGTATCGGATGCGCAGTTGGCGAAATCCTGGGGAGTGGACGAATTGCCGGTGCGGGCGCGCCGCAAGGAGCTGGGCGTGCGCGCGGTATTCAATCGAGTGGACACCTGCGCGGCGGAGTTCGAAAGCTTCACACCGTATTTGTACTCGACGTACGAATCGGCGTGCGAAGCGGAGCCGACCGACCGGAAAAAGGTCATGATCCTGGGCAGCGGACCGAACCGCATCGGCCAGGGCATCGAATTCGACTATTGCTGCTGCCACGCTTCGTTCGCGCTGCAAGCGGAAGGTGTGGAGTCGATCATGGTCAATTGCAACCCTGAGACCGTGTCGACCGATTACGACACGAGCGACAGGCTCTACTTCGAACCTCTGACGCTCGAGCACGTGCTGAACATCTACGACACGGAGAAGCCGGACGGCGTGATTGTGCAGTTCGGCGGGCAGACGCCACTCAATCTGGCGGTGCCGCTGAAGAAGCTGGGCGTGCCGATTATCGGGACCGATCCGGAGAATATTGACTTGGCCGAGGACCGGAAGCGGTTCGGCAAGCTGCTCGAGGATCTCGGCATTCCGTGTCCGGAGAACGGCACGGCCACGAGCGTGGAGGAAGCTTGCGAAGTGGCGCGGCGCATCGGGTACCCGGTGCTCGTGCGGCCCAGTTACGTGCTGGGCGGCCGGGCCATGGTCATCGCCTACGACGAGGAGACGGTGCGCCAGTACATGCGCGAGGCCGTCACGTTTTCGCAGGAGCGGCCGGTACTTGTCGATCGTTTCCTCGAAGACGCCACGGAGGTGGATGTGGATGCCCTCGGCGACATGGAAGATGTGTTGATCGCGGGCATCATGGAGCATATCGAAGAGGCGGGCGTGCACTCGGGCGACAGTTCCTGCGTGCTGCCGGCGATGTCGCTGGCGGCTAAAGATGTGGCGACGATCGAGGATTACACGGTACGGCTGGCGCTGGCGCTCAAAGTGGTGGGCCTCATGAACGTGCAGTACGCGATCAAAGACGGCGTGGTTTACGTGCTGGAAGTAAACCCGCGCGCCTCGCGTACAGCGCCGTACGTCAGCAAGGCCACGGGCGTGGCGCTGCCCAAAGTAGCGGTGGGCCTGATGCTGGGCCGTAAACTGCGGGATCTCGGCCATCTCACGCGAGGGGTTACTACCGGGCGGTTGCCGGTGCCGCAGAGCTTCGTGAAATCTCCCGTATTCCCGTTCAACAAGTTCCCGGGCGTGGACCCGGCGCTGGGACCGGAGATGCGTTCTACCGGGGAAGTAATGGGCGTGGGCGAGAGTTTCGGCGAAGCATTCGCGAAAGCGCAACTGAGCGCGGGAACACCGTTGCCCGAGAGCGGGACAGTGTTCATCAGCGTGAATGAGCGCTACAAGGCCGAGGCTGCCCAAGTGGCGCGGCGTTTCGCGGAGCTGGGTTTCCAGTTAGTCGCGACGAGGGGCACGGCCGCAGCGCTGGAGGCCGCCGGGCTGCGCTGCAAGGTGGTGTTCAAGGTGAATGAGGGCCGGCCAAACGCGGTGGATTTGCTCAAGGCGGGCGCGATTCAACTCGTCATCTATACGGCCACGGGAGCGCTGTCGTTCTCCGATGAAAAAGCCATTCGCCGCAGCGCCATCCTGTTTCGCGTGCCTTGCATCACAACACTCAGCGGCGCGCGGGCCGCAGTGGAGGCGCTTGCGGCGCTCAAACGGGAACCGATCCGGGTCTGGAACCTACAGCACATTCACGAGGCGAAGCCGACTGCAGTCTAGGGGAGGAATGCACAGATCGGGGCGCCCGAAGGCGCCCCGGGGACAGGCGCGAAGCCTGTGCCGCGTCGAAAAGGTTTGACCCTGTGCTAGTGACTTCTTGGTCCCCTTCTGATCGGGGCTTCCGTTAGGTTACCACAGTTACAAGGGCGCACCCACAAAGCTATAATTGTCCACACTGTTCCGGGCTAACTGTGCAGTTTCACTCCTTTGACGAAGATTATCTTCGGCGATTGCGGGACGGCGACTCCCACGTGGAGCGGCATTTCGCCGGCTATTTCGGCGAGCTGATTCAACTGAAGCTCAGGCGCAGAGTGCGATCCCACCAGTTGCTGGAAGATATCCAGCAGGAGACCCTCCTCCGCGTTCTGAAGACCGTGCGCGACCCAAAAGGCATACAAGACGCCAGAAAACTGGGGGCGTTCGTCCTGGCGGTGTGCCATAACGTCAGTGCGGAGCTGAACCGGTCAGAGGACCGCTACGATCCCGCCGAGTACAACTTTGACGAACACGCTGCCACGGGCCAGGATCCGGACGCGCCCCTGATCAATGAACAGCGGCAGCGCGAAGTGAAAAAGGTGCTCGCCAAGCTGGATGAGCGGGACCGCAAACTGCTTGAGGCGAAGTTTCTGGATGAGCTGAGCTCGGAGGAAGTTTGCCACCGTTTTGATGTGCAACCGGATTATCTTCGTGTCCTCCTTTTCCGGGCCAAAGCGCGTTTCCGGCAGGAATTCGTGCACGGAGCGAGGCCGGCCCCATGAAACGCTTTGGTGCTGAAGTGCACTATTTCTATGGAGCTAAGGGTTGATGGATCACGCGACTGCGATTCGAATCCAGGCGGCGGAGCGCTACGTCCTGGAACAGTTCTCGCCGGAAGAACGCGCAGAGTTCGAGGAGCACTACTTCGATTGTCCGGAGTGCGCCGAGGAGGTGAGATCGGCATCGATCTTTGCCGCCAATGCAGCCCAAGCATTGCGCGAGGGCCGTGCGCGCGAGGCAGAGAAATTGACACACCCGGGCCGGCCGGCGCGGTGGTTTTGGTGGCCGCTCGTCGCGTCGGCGGCATTAAACCTGGCTCTGCTGGCGGGATTCGGTTTGGAGCGCCGGCATCCGAGCGCCGGGCTGGCCACGATCGAGCCGCAGTTCTACCAGACTTTCGGAGTCCCGGCAGCGGCACGTGGCTCGCAGCCGGCCATTGCGGTTCCGGCCGGCGCCCAGTTTTTCGGCGCGCGCTTCGACTTGCCGCCAAACCCACGGTTTGACAGTTTTCGCTATCAGATTCTCGACGCCAAGGGCGCTTCCCGATCTTCGCGATCTCTCGCGGCGCCAGGTGGCGACAGCGCGGAACTGGAACTGCTAGTGCCGGTCGCACCGTTGGGGCCCGGCGATTATGTATTGGTCTTGCACGGACAGCAGCAAGGAAATTCGACGGAAATTGGACGCGCCGGCTTCCAAATTCCGCGATAAGCTAGATCCACTATGCCCACTAAACTCAAAAATGGCGAGAAATTCAAGGGCTACACTTTTCATGCTCACGCCCTGGCCGCCCACTATCGCTTTATCAACGGCAGTGGCGATGATTTTGGGCCGGAGTACGCGCTGGCTTTCCAGGGGCGCCAACCGTTCAAGCACCGCGAAAAAACCGGCGGGCACATCCATAAGGAGATTTCGTTCTCGCACAGCTGGGTGCATATCGCGACCAAGATTGAGCGCGGGGGCGTCTATACGACGATCGTGAAATCGGGTTTGAAGGGCTTGCGTGTCAAGAACAAGTTAACGATCGACGAGCTCGAGGCCGGCATCATGACGGTTTACCGCGAGGAATGGTATCGCGATCCAAGCCGCCCCAAGCGTGCGCGGATATTGCCTCTGCCGCCGGTGCTCAAGAATCTGAAAATCTGTGGCCGGCCGTACCGGCTGGGCAAAGAACTGCGTTTGCCGGAAGCGTTCACTTTCAACGACGCGCAGCGGAAGAAATACTTTCTGGGCGAGGGCCCGGAAATCGAGCCGGTGGAAATTTCCGTAGCTCCGGGGCGGGAATCAACCGAGTGTGGGGAAATTGCCATCTCCGCGGATACTCGTAGAATCGAGATTCCGGACTTTGGTATCGTGACTCTGGCGGAGTGGAAGTGGCTGCCGGCCGAGAAACATATACATACGCATACGGCGCAATGGGTGCAACTGGTCGGCCTGGATCTCAAAAATCCGGGGTCGGGCGGTGGCGGGGGCGTAGGGGGAAACGGCAGTCCATCCATCTGGTCGTCGGGACACTAGCCGTTTCAATAACACTCTTCTTGAGTAATTGCGCCCGAATTCGGCGCGAATCTCCAGAGAATTTGTACAGTGCCGCGGATCAGGCGATGCGTCGCGGCGATTTGCAGGCCGCTCTCCAGTATTCGGAAGATGGAGTGCGGTCGTTTCGCGAGCAGCGCAATTCCACCTGGCCCCTCACTTTCCACCTCATAAAGGCTGAAATCCTGCTGACGCAAGAACGCACGGCGGACGCCCGGAATCTACTGGACAATCTGCCAGCCAGCATCCCGCGGTCAGACGGGCTGGAAGCACGGCTCCTTATGGACCTCGGCCAGCTGCGAATGGCGTCCGGCCAACCCCGGGAAGCGCTGGCCCTTTTCAATCAGGCCGGCAAACTGGCATCCCAGGCAGGTGCAACGAGCTTGCAGGTGTGGATTGAGCTGAAACGTGGATGGCTCCTCGATAATTTCGATGAATCCGACGCCACGTTTCACCGGGCCCTCGACATCGCCACAAGCCAGCATGACGAGTTTTTCCAAGCCATGGCACTGAATAACCTCGGCCGCCTCCGAATGCTGAGGTTTCGCTACGACGAAGCCATCCCATGGCTCGAGTCCGCAAACCGGACAGCACAGAAAGTCGCGTCGAAAGTTACCGTGGAGAAAGCGCTCGGCAATCTTGGCTGGTGCGATTTTCGGCTGGGGCGGTGGGAGCGCGCACTGGACCTGTTCACAAGGGCCGAAGCCATCGCCGCCGAACAGCACATGGCGGGAGATCAACATCGCTGGCTCGGCAATATCGGATCTATCTATTACGTTCGTGAGAATTATGGCAAGGCGATTTCCTATTACTCGCAAGCACTAGACATCGCGCAGGGGTTGGGAAACGCCGCAGAAGCCGCAACGTGGCTGACTAACATAGCGCGCGCTTACATCGATCAATCCAAATGGGTCGAGGCAGAGAAATTCAATCGCCTGGCGCTCGACGCGGAGGATCGTGCGCCGAATGCGGACGCGCTGCCTTATACCCAACTCAATGCCGGCTTGATCGGCACGGCTCGCGGGCGAACGAACGAAGCGGAAACTGCTTTTAACGGGGCTCTCCAACTTGCAAGGAAATCGCGCCAACCGAACGTCGAGTGGCAAGCGCACTCTGGACTGGCGGAGCTGTACCGGTTGAAAAAACGCCCTCAGGCCAAAGACGAATATGCCGCCGCGGTGGGTGTGCTCGACCGGGAGTGGCTGGCGCTCAGCCGCGAGGATTCGAAAATCACATTTCGCAGCTACCAGACCAGCTTCTATCAGGATTACATCGGCTTTCTTTCCCAGCAGGGCCAAAAAGAGAAGGCACTCGAAGTCGCGGAATCCTCGCGCGCGCGCCTGCTCATGCAAAAGCTGGACGGCCGCAGTTCGGCATTGCCCGAATTCCGGGTGGCGGACGCCGTGCGCCTAGCGCGCGAGAGCGGTGCCGTCTTGCTCTCATACTGGCTGGCACCGAACCGGTCCTATCTGTGGGCGGTGACGGCGAAGGGTGTCTCGCAGTTCGTTTTGCCAGGCGAATCGGCAATCAATGCGGTGATCGAGCAGCATCGAAGATCGATCGAGGATCTACGCGATCCCCTGGCATCGGGCGATGCCTCTGCGCGACAACTGTACCGGACACTGCTGGGTCCGGTGGAACCGATGCTGCACGCAACCGCGCCTGTAATCATCAGCCCGGATGGGCACCTTCACGAGATCAACTTCGAAACGCTGGTAGTGGACGGGCCGAAACCTCACTATTGGATCGACGATTCGACCGTCGCGCTCGTGCCGTCGCTTGGAGTCCTCCAGCGTGCACCAACGCACCGGTCCGCCCGCCGGCCGCGGCTGCTGATGATCGGCGATCCCTTGCCAGCGGACCCTGAATTTCCGCCATTGCCGCATTTGAAAACGGAGATCACCGAGATCGCCGCTGGTTTCGCCGAATCGGACCGCGCAGTGTACACGGGCGCTGAAGCCTATGCCGAGCGTTTCCGGGAAGCCGCCCCGCAAACTTTCAGTGCTGTCCATTTCGCGGCGCACGCCGCCGCCAATGAGGAAAGCCCGCTCAATTCCGCGATCATTCTTTCGCCGCACGGCAACAAGTACAAGCTTTACGCCAGCGAGGTTGCCGGACTGCACTTGGATCCGGAACTCGTGACCATCTCGGCCTGCCGGAGCGCCGGCTCAAAAGCGTATTCTGGGGAAGGTCTGATCGGTTTCGCATGGGCCTTTCTCGATGCCGGCGCGCACAACGTCGTGGCCGGCATTTGGAACGTGGACGATGCCGCCGCACCCTTGTTGATGAAGGAGTTTTACAAAGAATGGCGCGAAGGCGGCGATCCCGCAGCGGCGCTACGCGGCGCGAAACGTGAACTCATGCGCGCGGGCGGAGCGTTCCGCAAACCTTACTACTGGGGAGCGTTCGAAGTCTTCACGCGTCAGGCTAATCGTTCCGCAATGGCCTTTGCTTGGAGAAAGAGTAGCAAATAGTCCGGCCCGCCGCCCTTCGAATCCGTGCCCGACATGTTGAACCCGCCGAACGGATGCGCGCCCACCATGGCGCCGGTGCATTTGCGATTCACGTAGAGATTGCCGACGAAGAACCGCTCGCGCGCCTCGCGAATGTGCTCCGGTGTATTGGAAAAGATCGCCCCGGTGAGGCCGTATTGCGAGTCATTGGCCAGATCGAGGGCGTTTTGAAAATCCTTCGCTTTAGTCACAGCGAGAACGGGGCCGAAGATTTCCTCCTGGAAAATGCGTGCGGTCGAGGGCACGCCGGCGATGACGGTCGGTTGAATGAAGTGACCGTCGCCCGGTGCGGCCGTGCCACCGGTTAGCATTTTGCCTTCTTTTTTTCCGACCTCTATGTATTGCAGGATCGTTCGCCGGGCGCCGTCGCTGATCACAGGACCCATGTAGCTTGCCGGATCGTCGGTGGGGCCGACAGTCAGCGCTTCGGTCTTCTTCTTCAAGCGCGCAAGAAAATCGTCGTACACGCGCTCGTGAACAATCGCCCGCGAGCAGGCGGAGCACTTCTGCCCTTGATAGCCGAACGCCGAGACAGCCACACCATCGACGGCTTTTTCCAGATCCGCGTCCGCATCCACAATGATGGCGTCCTTGCCACCCATCTCGGCAATGACGCGCTTGATCCAGCGCTGGCCGGGCTGTGTTTTCGCGGCCAGCTCGTTGATGCGCAGTCCCACGTCGCGCGAACCGGTGAACGCGATGAATCGCGACTTGGGATGCTCAACCAGAAGATCGCCGATGGCAGCACCGCTGCCGGGAAGAAATGCGAACGACCGCGCCGGGAAACCGGCTTCGAGGAGAAGCTCGGCAAATTTCGCGGCCACCGTTGGCGTTTCGCTCGATGGCTTGATGACGACGGTGTTGCCTGTAACGAGCGAGGCTACCGTCATGCCCGTAAGTATCGCCAGCGGAAAATTCCACGGCGGGATGACGATACCCACGCCCAGCGGCAGGTAGCGCAGCTCATCTTTTTCGCCAGGCAGCTGCATCACGGGTTGTGGACCGCTCAGGCGCAGCATCTCGCGCGCGTAATATTCGCAGAAGTCGATCGCTTCCGAGGTGTCGGCATCCGCTTCCGGCCACGTCTTGCCGGCCTCGTACACCAGCCACGCGTCAAATTCGAATTTGTGCTCGCGCAGCAGGTGGGCAGCGGTCGCCAGCTTGCGAACGCGGTCAGTGGCGCTCGTTGCGCTCCACTCCGGAAAATAGGCGTAGGCCGCTTCGACCGCTCGCACGGCTTGTTCTGGCGTGGCTTTCTGATGAATGCCCACCACCTCCGAGGGACGCGATGGGTTGGCCGATCGCAACTTGTCCGCGGTTCGAAAGCGCTCGCCGCCGATAAGCAGGTCATATTCGTGGCCGAACTTCGACCGCACCTCCGCCAGTGCAGCTTCCATGGCCCGGCGGTTGGCCGGCAATGAAAAGTCCGCAACCGGTTCATTGCGAAATTCTGGGAGGGACAACGCAGATGCGCTCATGAGTTTTTCTTTAGAGTAGGACAGGCGCTTCCGCGTGTCCATCGTCTATGACCGCACAAGGGACCGCGGCGAACGATTGGTTCATCCTCTTTATGCGTGCGAAATCAACGTCAGGTTCATGTGCGAAGCCGCAGATCCACTCGCCGCGAACGGCCTTGCCCAACCAGCGGGTCTTGTTGTCGATGACTTCCAGCGGGAACAAATCGAACGCGGCCACCCACGAGGGTGCGGCATGCGCCGCGGTCGGGATGAGATCGGAAAAGAAGCAGAACGTTTGCCCTCGCGAGGCAGCCGTCACCACCATCATGTCGCGATTATGCCCCGGCGCCAGCTTCATTTCGATTCCCGGCGCGACCTCGCAATCCGCGTCCAGCAACTGCATCTGGCCGTTTTCCACGAGTGGGTCATAGTTGGCGTCAATGTAGCTCACACGGTCGCGGACGTGCCGCTCGTGTGCGTGCTCCCATTCGCCGCGCCTGGTGTAAAAACGGGCGAGCGGAAATGCGGGCTGTGGAACACCCTCGGAGAGAAACGTATTGCCACCGCAATGGTCGAAATGCAGGTGAGTGTTGATGACGATATCGACGCTCTCGGGATCGATTCCCTGCCCCGCGAGAATCTCGGGCAGCACAGGCGCGGCTTCCGGCAACTTCATCCGTTCGCGCGCTTTGTGGCCGGGTTTGTCGCCAGCGCCTGTTTCGATCAGAATGGAGTGATCACCGGTGCGGACCACGTAGCAGTTGAAACCGAGCCGTACCCGGTTTGACTCGTCCGCGCTGAAGTGCCGGCTCCAGAGAGTTTTCGGGACGACGCCGAACATCGCGCCGCCGTCCCACCAGTAGAAACCCGCGCGGACCAGAGTGATTTCGAAATCACCCACCACCACGCGGGACACCATTTCCAGATTCGCGGTTTCGCTCTCAGCCGCGCACGAGGCGCCGGCCGCGCTCGAACAGATCCGCGGCGTCGTCGGCAATCTGCTTGCCTTTGTCGTAGATCTCCCGGCCCTTTTCGTACACCTCTTTGCTGGTCTCAGCCAGCACTTCTTTTCCCTCGCCGGTCTTCTTGTTTATGAATTCCCGCGTTTCTTTTCCCGACTTAGGAGCATACAGCAGCGCCACCGCGCCACCCAGGACTGCGCCGGCCAAAAACCAGCCCAGCTTCCCGCCTTCGTCTTTCTCTGCCATTGCGTTCCCTCCAGACTGCGTAGGATCTCCCCTTCATTTTACTGTAAGTGCCACTGCGATATGCTGGAAATTGCAGAGTGAGTGCCGTTGACCGCAACCGTTATCCATCGATAACAGGGAGATAACCATGCCACAGGAACCGGAAGCATCCGGGCTGGACGCGTCGCACGATCTGGATATGGTGACACTGTTCAGTTCCTCGAATCACGATGCCGAGATGGAGGCCGGCGCCATCCACGGCCTTATGGAAGCCAACGGAATCCCATCGCTGGTGATCGGCACGTCGCAGATTCCCGTGCTTGAATTTCGGGTGGAAGTGCCCCGGTCGCGCCTGGAAGAAGCGGAGCGAGTGCTCGCCGAAGCCCAGGACACCGGGCCCAGCGCCGCCGTAGAAGCTGAAGAGGCCGGCGAAGAAAGCAGCCATTAAAGCCCCGCCTGCGTCTCGACCTCGAAGCGGTGGCCATCGGTGCGAATCGTGACGGCGCCCATCTGATCAGTGCGGAACACCGCGACATTCGCCTGCTGCAAGCGTTCAATCACCTCTCGATTGGGATGGCCGTATAGGTTGGCAAAACCCGCGGAGATGACCGCGAACGCTGGATGCACGGCATCCAGGAATGGCTCGGTCGTCGAGGTCTTGCTCCCGTGATTCGCCACTTTCAAGATGTCCGCATGGTGCACGAGATTCGCCGCGACCAATTCGGATTCAATCTGCCACTCGACATCGCCGCTTAGAATGACAGAACGCTCGCGGTAAGTGAGCCGCAGCACCAGCGAGTCATTGTTGCGGGCCATCGCGGCCGGCACATAGTCCGAAAATGGCGCGAGCACTTCAAACCGCGCACCGCCGAATTCGAACTCCCGCCCCTGCGTCTGGCGGACAATTTTCACGCCGAGTTCCTGGGCTTTCCGGCGGAGCCTGTCCCATTCCGGGCTCTCCGGCATGGCCCCGATCCAAAGCTCCCGGACGTGGAAGTTCTCCAAGACTGCGGGCAGTCCTCCAATGTGATCCTCGTGCGCGTGCGAGAGCGCTACCACATCGAGCTTTCGGATGGACCGGCTCCACAAGTAGGGGGAAACCACATCCTCGCCAATGTTCAAGGTGGTTCGCACACGCTTGCCGAAGGACGCGATGCCGCCGCCGTCCATGAGCATCAGTTTTCCCGCCGGCAGAGCAAGAAAAATGCTGTCGCCCTGGCCGACATCGATGGCCGTCATCTCGAGCGCCCTCGGTGTAACATCCGGCCGAAAGGGGTGCCAGATCATCAAGGCGAGCAGCACAGCCAACACGGCGATCGGCGCCAGCCGCAAGACGCGGAGACGGCCACGGAATCGCACCCCCAACGCGACGGCGACGAGCGCGGCCGCGATGCTGATGGCCAGCCAGACCGGTGGGCTCGGAATCCGCCAGTTAGGTTCCCAGCTTGCGTGCCACGCCGCGGCGGATTGCGAGAGCGCCAGCAGCCAACCCGCGAATCTTGCCGGCACACTCCATCCTGTGAAAACCGCGAGGAAGCCGACCGGCAGCGCAAGCCCCAGCAGCGGAACAATCACGGCGTTCGCCGACAGGCCCGAGAACGACACGCGGTGGAAGTAAGTGGCCATGGGCAGCGCCAGGCCGATCTGAATCATCGCCGAGGTTAGCGTCAGTTCGTAAGAGAAAATCAGCACCCGCGCTGGAACCACCACCGCGCTCCGGCAGAGCTTTTCCGGCACGCGCGTCCAAAGCCGCAAGGTTTCGGCCAGGAGGCGCATCTCCACACGAAACTGCGCGGCGCGAGGTTCCATATGAAGATCGCGATCCTGATCGGCGAGACCTCGCAGGCCGTAAGCGAGCGGGCTCGAGGTGCGTTCCAGAAGCGGCACAGCGAATGCCGCGATAAACGCGACCGCGCCGAACGAAAGTTGGAAGCTGGCATCGAACATCTGTTCCGGATCGAGCACCAGAAACGCGATGGCGATCGCCGCCAGCAGGTTCATCGCGCGGCCACGCCGATAGACCATTCGTGCCAGCATGTACAGCGTGAAGCCCGATGCCGACCGAACCGCGGGCGCCTGGCAGCCCGTAACTAGCGCGTAGATCCAAATCGCGGCCACCGTGATCAGGTTCGCGGCGCCGCGGGGAACAAGGCACAGGCGCAGCAGAAGGTAACAGAAAGCCGCCAGTATCGCCACGTGCGCACCGGAGATAACCAGCGCGTGGAAGGTTCCTGTGGAGCGAAACTGTTCGGTCCACGCCTTATCCAGCTTCGAATTTTCTCCAATCAGAATGGCCTGCATCATGCCCGTTTCGTAGAGACTGCCGGAGTAGAGCCGTTCCAATCGGTCGAGCGCCCGCGTCCGCAACCAAAAGATCGCACTGCGGAACCGTGAGCCGCAACGCCCCGGTAGAATCTGGATCGGAGCCGCTGCGCGCGCCGAAGCGGTCCAATAGATGCCCTGCCGCGCCAGGTAGTGCGCGTAATCGAAAGAGCCGGGGTTGTTGAAATTGTGCGTGGGCCGTACACGCGCGTCCAGTTCCACACGCTGGCCATAGCGCAGAATCGGCGGCGGCTCGCCCTCGCGCACATACAGGCTCACGCGAACCCGCGCACCCGGTTCGAGCTCGAGCGTGAACTGGTCCCGATCGGGAGAAATCGCGGAAGGCTCAACCACGCAGCCCGAAAGGATCAGCGTCTCCCGGCCGTCGGTGTCCAGCTCAGGCCGCGGCGGAAGCCGATGCGCCTGCTCCACCAGCACACCCGCAGCGACGAAAGCCAGCAAGCAGCAGGCAGCCGCAAGAATGCGTGTGCGCCGCCACAGACAAATCAGCGTGAGACTAAAGTACGCCGCAAGGATGGCTGCCAGCTCGCGAGTCTCAAACCCAACCAGGCGCGAAGGCAGAATTCCCGCGGCGATAGCAACCAGCGGCGCGAGAAGAGGATCCGGCAAGCAATAGAGTGCTTACAAGATCGCAAGTTTCTCGAAAAGCCGATGTCAGGGCTTGCCGCCGGTTTGCTGCACGCGGCCGTGTTCCTGGGAAGCGGCAATGATCTCATCTGCGACGGCATGTGGACTATCGATGTTATGCACCGTCAGCCGGCTGGCTTCGCCCGAGGTCTCAATGGAAATGTTGCCCACGCCCAGCATCCGCTGGCCGAGCGATTGGTCCACGCGCACATCCTGCACCTTCGAAAGCTGAATATTGCGCGTCGTCTTCGATAGCAGGCCCAAGTCGTAGCGCAGTTTGTCCCCCGTAATCGTCACTTTCACCAATTGCCGGCGGATATGGCTGCGGATGGGCAACAGCAGCAATATGACCGAAGTCGCCGGCACCCACCACGGGTATTTATCGGGGTCCAGGTACCAGGAGTAAGCCACTACTACTGCAACGATCACCACGAGCGCCAAAACATAGCCCGCCTTGATCCGCTTCATGCTCGGACGAATTACTCGATCAGCCATCTCTTCGCTCCGCGGCTCATTTCCGCCGTGGCACCATTATAGGCACGCCTACGAGTGCTTGCGGTCCGGCAGCGGGCAGAACGCCCGGCCCGAAGAGCCCTCGGCTTCCATTTCGAACGCCGATCTGTAACGATTGCCGCGGAAGACTCACTAACCCTCAAAGGAGCTTTGTTCCATCGCTGATTGTGCGCACCGGCAATCGGCCGCTTGCGGTGTGCTGACAAAAAACAGTTCCAAACAAGGAGACACGCAAAATGCCTTCTACGGAAAATATTTTTCGCGCTGCGGGCCCTTCCACCGCAGCCAACCTCGGACTGCTTCACAAACTGCCTGGCCGCTGGGTGGGGAAAGGGTTCAACCTGATCGCTCGCCCCGCGCGTCTGGGAGTCCCAACCAATCCAATTTTTTTCCTCGAGCTCAACGGAACGAACGAGACGTTAGAGTTCACCGCCATTGGTGGAGATATCCCGAATCGGGGTGAAATCGAGCCCACAGCCTTGCTCCACGCCGTACACTATCTCCAGTCGGTCACCGACTGTGCGACTCGTACCTCAATCCACAAAGAGCCTGGCCTGTGGGTGCACGTGCCGAAGACGGCCGAGAATCCGACTGACACATATGTCCGGCAGGCGACGATTCCGCATGGCGATTCCCTACTTGCGCAGAGCACTCTCTTTACCACCGTAGCAAAGGGGCCTACCATCGACCCCGTGAACTCCACGCCATTTCCCATCACGGATCCGATTCCGGACCTGAATGGCAACCCGGCCCGTCCGCTTGGCCCACCCTATACGGACCCTTACTTGCAGGACCCTCTGCCACCGAAATGTCTGCCACCAGGATTGGTCGCCGCCACGACCATCAAGGACCCCACCGAGGTTCTTCGCGCGGAGATCAAAGGCCAGAACATCACGGAGACCGATGTGATCGTCATCTCCACCGCGCCCGTGGGAGGAATCGTCAATATTCCGTTCGTGGTCAAGAACGCCAACGCCGTTCGCATGGACGCGATCTTCTGGATTGAGACGGTGAAGCACCCCTTCGGTACCTTGTTCTTCCAACTGCAATACGTGCAGCGCGTCATTCTGGACTTCGACAATGTCCACTGGCCGCACATCTCGGTGGCCACGCTGATCAAGGAGTAAGCTGGCGGCCCAGCCACGCACTCCAACGCGCCGGGGCCACTTCCGCCGGTGGCCCTGGTACGGAGCACATTTTGCCTTTTGCCCTTTGCCTTTTGTCTTTTGCCTTCCTGCTTCGTGTTTTCTTTCCGCCGTAATCCTATCGCAACATAAATCGTACGCGGCCATGTTCTAATGTACAGAGATTCACCACCAACCTAGATGCTGAGCTTCGATCTGATCGTCATCGGCTCCGGACCCGCCGGGCAGCGTGCCGCCATTCAGGGCGCCAAGCACGGAAAACGCGTGGCCCTGGTGGAAAGCCGCGAGGTGCTGGGCGGCGCTTGCATCAACACCGGCACCATCCCCAGCAAGACCATGCGGGAAGCCGTGCTGCATCTCTCCGGCTTCTATTACCAGAATATTTACGGCATCAACTACCGCGTGAAGGAGAAGATCAGCATGTCCGATCTCTCCTTCCGCGTGCAGCACGTCATCAAGACCGAGGTTGATGTCACACAGGCACAACTGTCGCGCAACGGCGTCGAAGTACTCACCGGCGTTGCCAGCTTCATCGATCCCACGCACGTGCGCGTAGTCAACTCGCTGGGGCAAACCGAAATCGAGGCAGCGACCATTATCATCGCCACCGGAACCAAGCCCGCCGTATCCGCCAAAGTGCCTCTGAACGGCAAGACCATCCTCAACAGCGACCAGATCCTGCAAATGGGGGATGTGCCCAAGACGCTCATCGTGGTGGGCGGAGGCGTCATCGGGGTCGAGTATACCTGCATGTTTGCCATCCTGGGCGTGCGCGTGATTCTCGTGGAGAAGCGCCCGCGGCTGCTCGAGTTCGCCGATTCCGAGATTGTCGAGGCGCTTTCGTATCATCTGCGCGACCACCGCGTCACCATGCGCATGGGCGAAGAGGTGGAAAGCGTCGAGGAAGCCGCTGGCGGCGGCGTTATCGCCAATCTGCAAAGCAAAAAGAAAATCTCAGGCGATGCCCTGCTGTACGCCGTTGGGCGGCAGGGAAATGTGGACGAGCTGAACCTGCCAGCGGCGGGGATTACCTCAGACTCGCGCGGGCGCATCCAGGTCGATGGCGAGTACCGCACCAGCCAGCCGCACATTTATGCCGCCGGCGACGTCATCGGCTTCCCCAGCCTCGCTTCGGTATCGATGGAGCAGGGCCGCCTCGCCGCCGCCCACGCCTTCGGCCTGGTGATGCACTCCAACCCGGCCAACTATCCATACGGCATCTACACCATTCCCGAGATTTCCTTCATCGGAAAAACCGAGGAACAATTGACCGATGAAGATGTTCCCTATGAAGTAGGTGTGGCTTACTATCGCGAAATCGCCCGTGGCCAGATTCGCGGTGATACCACCGGGCGCTTGAAGATCATCTTCCACCGCGAGACCAAGGAGCTGCTGGGCGTGCATGTGATCGGAGAAGGCGCCTCCGAATTGCTGCACATCGGGCAAGCCGTGTTCATTCTCAAAGGCACCGTTGAGTATTTCGTGGACACCGTTTTCAATTACCCTACGCTGGCCGAAGCGTACAAGGCCGCGGCGTTCAACGGCTTGAATAAGCTGGCACGTCTGTAGCCTGAGGAGACCTGCGATGGCGAAAATCGTCGGCGTTATGGCGTCGGGGCGGATCGTGGCCGGGCTCGTGGAGGGTAACCATGTCGCTGGGCCGGTCAGCGTTTATCCCGAGCCCGGTTCCGGCTCCGAAGGGCTCTACGGCGTTCCCGCGGACGAAATCGCGGAGTTGATCCGCCGCCAGATCGATCTCGTGCTCCAGGGCGCCAAGGTGGAAGCGGTCGGTATCGGCTTCGCCGGCATTATCCGCGACGGCCGCATCGAAGAGTCCCCCAATCTCCAACAGGCCAAGGGTTTCCATCTGCAAAGCGCGCTCGGGCTGTCGTTCGAACGCGTGCTAGTGCTGAACGACGCGGACGCCATGGCCGCCGGCATCGCCGCAACGCGTGGAAAGCTCGAAACCCTGGTTCGCGCGTGGACGCTCGGCGATGGCATCGGCTACGGACGCTATCCGCAGGCCGAAGGCGTCTGGGAAGGCGGCCACATAGTGGTCACCCTGGACCCGAAGGAGAAATTCTGTGGATGCGGCGGGGTGGGGCATCTGGAAGGTATCATGGGCCACGCCGCCATGCGCCGCCGGTTTCTCGACATGGAACCCGACGAGGTGTTCGCCGAAGCGAAGGCCGGCAATGCGCGCTGCGCGGCCTTCGTGAAGCTGTGGCACCGTGCCCTGGCTGCCGGAACCGCCACCAGCATTCACCTCGACGGCCCCGGCAAGTTCTATCTCACCGGCCCAAACGCCCGTTTCGTGGACGTCGAGCGCTTGAACATCGATCTCCAGGATATGGTGCGCATGAGCCCGCTCCAAGGCAGCTTGTTCGAAATCGTTCCCACCAGCGACGAGATCGCCATCGTCGGCGCCGCCGTCAGCGCCGACCGCGCGCGCTTCTCGCTGGTAAGAAGACACCGACTATATGCTAGAGTATAGTTGGTATGCCTCAGGTCACGATCTACCTCGATGAAACCACGAGGAAGCGTGTCCAGAAGGCCGCACGGTCGGAGGGCGTTTCTCTGAGTAAGTGGATTGCCTCCACCCTGCGTGAGAAAACCGAGGCCAAATGGCCCAGGGCCGTCCTCGATCTCGAAGGCGCCTGGCCCGACTTCCCCACTCTCGATGAACTGCGGCAAACCACTCCGCGCGATGCGCGCCGCGAAAAGCTCTGATTGCTTGCCCTCGACACCAACTCGCTGATCTACTTTTTCAAGGGCCTGGGCCGCGTAGGCGAGCATCTGCGGCAAACGCCTCCTCGCGAGGTTGGAGTGCCCTCCATCGTCATATACGAACTGGAAGTCGGAATCGCACAATCCACGAAGCCCGAAAGCCGCCGGCGCGCCCTCGGCGCCTTGCTCGAGATCGCCACGGTCTTGGTGTTTGACGAAGCCGCGGCGCGGGCGGCAGCCTCGGTTCGCTTCGCCCTCGAGAAAGCGGGCACGCCGATTGGTCCGCTCGACACACTGATTGCAGGAACGGCGATCGCCCATTCGGCGGTTCTCGTGACACACAATACCCGAGAATTTGCGCGCGTACCTGGTCTGAAGATTGTGGACTGGTATTCCTAGCGGATCGCCCGCTGCGCCGCTCCAGGCTCGGTACCTATTCCATCTTGAATTCGAAAACGTCCGTGTTCGTGTTCACCACCACGTGCCCGCCGCTCAGCGGCTTGCCATCGTGTGCGAAGAAAACCGCGCCGTCGGTCGAGTCACCAGGAGGCAGCCTGGTTTGCACCAGCGCAATCGCCGATGCCGCCGCGGCCGCCTTCAACTTCGTGGATTGCACTTCCGCCAGCGCCGCCTGCCGCCGCTGCTCATAGCCATTGGTCGAAACCATGCGTTGAATGCCGTAGAGGCCTGATTCGTAAGCCGTCACCAGCCGGATCACGTCATTGCGCGAGCCTTTTTCGAGCAGCATGTTAACCACCTGCTCCGCGGAAGCTGCTTGTAGCGTCGTTCCATCTGTGCGCACGAACCGGAAGTCTTCCGGCCGGATCGTATAGGGCCCCGGCGATCCATTGGAAATGGCCACTTGCAGGACGGAAAACTCGCGGACGTGCGTCGGCATGTGGGCGAACATCACCGTGACGCCCCTTCGCGTCAGCGTCTGATAATGCAAACCACGGTTATCGAATTCGATCACCTGCCCGAGGGCCAGCAGACAAAATATCGCCCCTAGCGCGGCCAGGCGCACTCGCGCCACCATCCTTCCATATTACGATAGAAGCCACTCTCAGCCTGCTATGCTGCACGACCTAACCGCTCCGGTCTGGAACATTCCACGCGGCAAAGTGGCCACCTACGGCGAGGTCGCTCGCGCCGCTGGATTCCCCCGGCACGCGCGGCAGGTCGCCTGGGCCCTGCGCGCCGCGCACGGCGCTATCCCCTGGCACCGCGTCGTTGGCGCCGGCGGTGAAATCAAACTGCGCGGCCATCCCGGCATGGAGCAGCGCCTCCGGCTCGAGAGCGAAGGCGTCACCTTCCGCGGCCGCCGCATTCACATGCGCCTCCACGAATTTCGATTCCAACTCCCGAAGCGGCGCCGCAAGCCTACTTGATCTTCGTCCGTCCGCGCCCCAACGGAGTGGGTGGTTTTGTTTTTGGAGGGAAAGAAGAGGCCATCAGATGACACCTGTGCAACCGCCCGGACGAATCGAAACACTAAACGGCACGGACATCTACTTCGAAGTTCACGGAATCGGCGAGCCACTCCTCTTACTGCACGGATTCTCCGGTTCGAGTCAAGATTGGACGGCAACAATCACCGAATGGCGCACTGAGTTCCAGCTCATCGTGCCTGACTTGCGCGGTCACGGCCACTCAAGGATTCTGTCAAAGCCATTCCGCCATCAAGACGCGGCCGTGGACATCCTCGCGCTGCTTGACCACCTGAAAATAACTGCGTGCAAGGGACTCGGAATCAGCGGCGGAGGCAACGTCCTTCTGCACATGGCCGCCATGCAGCCAGAGCGCATAAAGGCGATGGTGCTGGTGAGCGCGACCCCTTACTTCCCCGCGCAGGCGCGTCTCATTATGCGCCAGTATCGCAACAATCTTCCGGCCGAGCAGCGGGAGATCCTGCGGCGCCGCCATCCCGGCGGAGATGCACAAATCGAAGCACTCCTGGCCAGCACGGATGCCTTTGCCGATAGCTATGACGATATGAGCTTCACCCCACCCCACCTCGCGACCATCCGCGCCCGCACGCTCATTGTGCAGGGCGATCGCGATCCCTTGTATCTGGTCGAGCTGTCTGTCGAGATGGCAAAGGCGATTCCGCAGTCAAGCCTCTGGATCGTGCCGAACAGTGGCCACGGTCCCGTCATCGGCGAAAGATGGCCTGAGTTTCTAAAAACGGCGGCTGCATTCCTACGCGACTGATGCCTCCCTACCCCCCCGCCGCCACCGCCTCTCCCACCTTCTCCACCGGATATCCGCGCTCCACCCACCCGTTGAATCCACCTCCCAGCGGGCGCACGCGTTTAATTCCGCGGCGGTTCAATCGGAGCGCCGCACGGGCGCTCGAGGCTTCGTTGGGTCAAGTGCAGTAGAGGATGATGTCCCTGTCGCGCGGGATCTCCTCATGCCGCTCCTCCAGTTCGTCCGGAGCCATCAACAGCGCGCCAGGCAGCTTGGCTCCCGAAGTTTCCACATCCAACGGATTTCGCAAGTCGACGATCATCACCGGCTCGCTCCCCTTGAGCTTTCGCAGCAGATCTTCCGCGTTGATGCGCGCAATGCGCAGCTTGCGCAAGAACCGCTGTCGCTGCCAGATGTGCCAGAGAATGTAGCCCGCAAACAGCCCGGCCAAGCCGAGCCCCAGCCACCTGCCGAACCGCATCGCGTATTCCGCAGCCAACTCGAGCTGCTCGCGCAGCACGAATCCGAGCACGCTAAAAGCCCCCACCCACAGCGCCGCCCCGGCCGTGTCACTCAGAAGGAAACGCCACATTGGCATGCGAAACAGACCCGCCAGCGGCGGCGCGGCCGTGCTCAATCCGGGAACGAATTTGGCGAACACCAGCGCTCCCGCGCCGAAACGCGAGAAAACATTTTCCGTCTGCCGCACGCACGAGTCCGGCTCCAGTGCGATCCGGCACAGAAGGTTCAGTACCGAATACCCCCGCTTCCGGCCCAGCCAGTACCACAGGCAGTCGCCGATCAGCGAAGCCCCGACGCCCACTACAAAAGCTTGCCAAAACGAGATTTTCCCCAGTCCCGCCAGCGCACCCATCGCCAGCAGAATCGGCGTTGATGGCAACGGCAGCCCGATCTGCTCCGCCAGCACGAATGCGAACACTACCCAATACCCGTGCCGCAGCAGGAATGCGAGAACCTGATTCATCGTCTACGCGCACCGATTGAAGATCCGATCATCAAGCGCCGCCGCACCCGGCCCGGCCAGCGCCAGCGCCACACTCACTCCGCACATCGTCAGCGCGAACTCGTAGCCGTTCGGCAGATAAAAGCCGCTGGCCAGATGCACCTTGAGCACCGCCACCGCCATTTCGATCGCAAACAGTACCGAGATCCACCGCGTCAGAACGCCAAACACCAGCGCGACACCGCCCGCAAATTCCAGTAGAGCCACGAACGGCCCCAGAATCCCCGGTATGGGAAGTCCCAAATGCGCAAATGCCCCCTCAACGCCGTTGAAGCCGAATACGAACAGTTTCTGCTGGCCATGTGCCAGAAAAATGATGCCGGCCATCACCCGCAGCACCGCAATGCCCCAGTCCCTTCCTATCTCGTTTGGCATTTTCTTCTCCCCGGCGCGCGCATCTCCCGATGTCGTTTGGATGCAGCCGCGCCTCCGGCCGATCCAGTGATTTCAAACCGCCACAACGGTTTTGTCAACTTAAGAGGTAATTCGGCTGGGCTTTCGGCCGGCTACTTTCCCGCCACCTGGAAGTCGTCGAAATACGTCACGCTGTCGGCCTTGGTCCACAACCCGACCTTGCCCGCCTGCGAAAACGTCGCGTCTTCCGCCTCGAAAACCTTTCGATGATCGAAATAAACTTCGAAGTGCGATTTCCGGAAGTTCACCTTGAGAACGCTCCACGTCCGCGAAGGAATCCGGTGCCGCACACCGTATGTCCTCGGCGGCTTTCCTTTCGGAGCCAGCGGGATCCGGTTCCCATCCTGCACCCGGTACATCACGATGTTGTTCTCGAGCGCATTGGCGCGCACCAGGTAGTAATTGTTGGGATCCCGGTAGCGCCACACCAGGCCCGCCGCCTGCTCTTCGGTTCCTGCCACGGTCTTGAACTTCACGCTGAGTTCGCCATCCCGGTAATTCGCGGTGTTGAGAATGGCCATGGGAAACCGGCTGTCGGTTCCGTCTGAGGAGACCTGCGCCAGCACGTTCGGCTTACTGGGCGCGCTGGCATCTTGCCGCACCTCCCACTTCGGCGCGCCGCCCGTATGCGTCATCACCACCGTCCAACCCGCCGGCAGCGACCCAGGCTTCGCCGTATCGAACCGGATGATCTCCGCCTCGGCCAACATCGCCAGGCCGCAACCGAACGCGCAAATGGCCCGCGTGGTACGCATGTCTCGAAGAAACGTGGTTCTCCGCTATTGTTTGTAGCATTCCCGCGCACAAAATGCGACGGCCGCCACATACAGTTCCCTCGGTCTCAGAACTCCAGTCGCGCCTGGAATGCGATCATGCGCGGCGAGCTGTCTCCACCCAGCCCGACTCCCAACAGTCCGGTCGGTGGCGAAGTCGGGTAGCTGAGCGCGCCGAATCCTGTCTGCGTGGAAGGTTTGCCCGGAATGCCCGCGTACCCCAAAACCGGGAGGCCAAAATTCGGGTGGTTGAACACGTTGAAGAATTGACCTTCGACGCGCAGCTTCACGTGCTCGGCCAATTGAAACCACTTGGTCAGATACAGGTCGCTCCAGACAAAGTCAGGACCACGCAACGCGTTCCGGCCCAAATTGCCGAATTGGCAGTTCGTTGGACTATCGCCGCCGGCACAGGCCCCGGTGCTTGGATCAACCACCGAAACAAACGCATTAGGGTTGAGCCACTGGATGGTTCCAGGCTGAGTGACGCCAGGAATTGGATTATGGTCGTACAGCGGCACGCCGGGAACCACGCTGGCGTATTGCGGCCCGCTGCCCTGCACGATGCCGTTTCCGTTGGCGGAATAGGGCGCGCTCAAAATGGAGAATGGCAAGCCGCTATGCCAAAACGCGGTGCCTGAGACCTGCCATCCGTTCAGTGCCCGGGCCAGCGCGTGATTCTGGAAATTGATCGGCAACTGATAAACGTACTGCGCGGTGAAGTTATCTCGCACGTCGTAGTCGCAGGGGCCGTATTGGCGGCCAAGCTCACCCGGCAGCGGTGAAAGGATCGCTCCCGCGGCGAATGGCAGGAATCCGCCGTTTGAGACGGTGTCCATGCAGTGGCTCCACGTGTAGTTGGCTTGAACCTGAATGCCGTGCCCTAGCCGCTTATCGGCCGTTAACTGGAGACCGTTGTAGTGGCTGTTTGCGCCGGTGCTCAATTGCGTTACTGGCCCGAAGCGGGGATCGATGGGCTTCTCGTATGGGAACGGCGCGAAGCAGCCCTCGCAAACTGTCTGATACCCGTTGACCTGCGTCTCATAGGGCTGGTTGACCGCGCGTGTGCCTACATACTGAGCTCGCAGGTTGAGTTCGTTGCCAACCTGGCGCTCCACGGCGAAACTCCACTGCATAAAGTAAGGAGCGTGCAGCTTGCCATCCGGAACCGCGGTGATCGAAATCGGCGAAAGGCAGGAGTTCGAATTGGCCAGCGGTGATGCGCAGGAAAGTTCGCCCTGAGCGAAGCCGGAGTTGAATTGCTGATTCGCCGCTGAAGTCGCATCGATAGCGCTGTTCGGCACGCCCGGCGCAATCGCCACTCCTCCCACCGTGCCCAGCAGTCCGCCCTGGAAGGTCTTCGAGTAGGGAGGATTCGTTCCCACGGTATCGACGACGCTGCCCGGCAGGATATCGCTGAACAGGCCGAACCCGCTGCGCACGACCGTCTGCGGCGCGATCTGCCACGCGATGGCGGTTCTTGGCTGTAGGATCGCGGCGGGTGTAGCGGCGAAAATTGTCCCCTGCTGTGTCCGGATCACCTGGCTCAGTGGCTGATTCACATCGTGGGAAATGGAATCGAACGATCCAGCGAGGCGCGCCACGGCATCGTGCGGATTCAGGGGGTTCGAATTGTACGTGTCGCGGATGCCGAAGGTCCACGTCAATGTCCGCGTAATCTTCCAAGTGTCCTGCGCATAAAAGTCCAGATTGAGGAAGTTGTAAGGCTGCGAATCGGCAAGTGGGAACGTTGCCGAAGCCGTGGACGCCACACCGTGGATAAATTGCGGCAGGGTCGTGTATGTGACCAGCGGAACCACGCCCTCACCGAAATCGTAATCGTTCAGGCGGAAGATCCGCGTGTTCGTTCCGAACCGGAATTCGTGCGCGCCGGCCATCCAGGCGAGATTGTCGTTGATGAAGAAACGCGTGGCGCGACGCCCCTGCACCCACGTATTGTCGAGCCCTCCAAGCGTGGTGAACGGCGCATTGGCGCCGCTGCCCTGGAGGACGATTGGAAACGCCGCCAGCGTCTTCTGAAAGTCGGCTGGCCCAAACAGGCTCTCGTACCACGAGAACGCCGGATTGAAGTAGTTCACCAGGTGCGCTGAGAACACGTGCGTGTAGCCCGCCGCGAATGAGTAAAGAGGCTGCGGCGAGGCGGCGTTGAACAGCGGATTGATTGGATCGGTGTAAGCAGCTTGAAGCCCGGTATCGGACTGAAACCGGAACCAAGCCGTGTTGTTGGTATTGATGGTGTAGTCGATGCGAGCCGTTTGCACCTGCTCGCGATCATCGCTTGAATGCGAAATGCTCTGGCGGTTCGCGCAGCCGTTTCCATTGGGTGGATTGCCGCTTGCATCGCTCCCATCGCTGCTGAATGGACAGCCCAGAACCGCGAGAGGTGTCCCCGCTGTGTTGCCGTAAAGCGAAAAGAGCTTATGGTAGAAGGGCACGAGTTGGGGCGCTGCCTGATAACTCGATCCGGTTATGGAGTCCACGTCCCCACGCGGCAGTTGCTGCAAGACATAATCCTGGAATGCTGGCGTCGGCACCGTCGTGGCAGTCACGATCGGCAATGCAATCCGCATCCATTCCGAGTCAAAAAAGAAAAACAGCTTGTCGTGGAGGACCGGGCCGCCGAGACTTCCTCCGAAGTGGTTCACCGTGGAGCGCGGCTTGTGGTTTCCCTCTGTGGCGTTCGTAAAGAAATCCGCCGCGTTGAACTTTGAACCGTTCCAAAGTTCATATAGGTTTCCGTGAAACTGATTCGTGCCGGATTTCGTGACATAGTTGACCTGAGAAGCGCCGTACCTGCCCAGATCGACCGTGTAGGAGAGCGTATTGACCGTTACCTCCGCGATCGAATTCAATCCCAGGACCAGGTTGGTCGAGAGGCCGCTATTCAGGTTGGTCAGCGGGTCATTGCTTTCCAGGCCATCGACAATGTAGCCGTTCGAAAGGGAGGGCAAGCCATTGAACTGCACGTTGCCATAACCGTTCGTCCCGCCGACGAAGTCATTGCTGCTTCCCGCCGTGTTGATGAGAGCGCCAGCGGCAAATTGCAGCGGATACGTCATGTCGCCACCCGGATTTGGAAGGTCTTCGAGAGATCGGGCACTTAGTGTGGTCGAGGTATTGGGATTCTCCGGGTTGACCAGCGGCGCTAGCGCTTGCACCACGATGCTTTCGCTTGCGGATGCGATGGCAAGCTTGAAATCGACCGTTTGCTTTTGCCCAAGCCCTGCCGCCACAGACTTATTCTGCTGAGTTTCGAAGCGATCTGCCTCAGCTCTGACTGAGTACACACCAGGTTGGAGTTGCGGAAAACTAAACCGCCCGGAGTCGTCTGTTTTCACGGATCGTTTGAGGCCATTCTCGATGTTCGTGATGGTGACAGTGGCGCCGGAGATGGCTGCGCCAGCGGGATCGGTGACCGACCCGACGATCGCACTGGTCGTCTCACCCTGAGCAAGCGCCGGAACCCTCATCGCCAAAGTGCAGACCACGAATGCCAGGGGCGGCATCAGAAGGATCAGATGTCGCGCCCCGAATTTAGGCATTCCTAAACAATAACGGTATCATGCTCTTTCCGTCAAGCCTCGCGCATCTGAATTGCTACTAGTGGCCTGTCGCGGACCCAACGTTATAACCGCTCCCTGTGGTCGCGGCTCGGTTACGCGGTTTCAAGCTGAGCCGCGACCACAGGGAGCGGTTGGCGATATGGTAACGAACCCACTGTGACACGCCACTAGTGAGCTGTCCCGGCGATTTCGAAACCGATGCGAACAATGGACGAGGCGGGCCTCGCCCCTACGATGGCTGCGATGTAGGGGCCGGACATGTCCGGCCCAACGCTCACAAAATCGCCGGGACACCTTACTAGGGTCCGTTGCGGACGCCAAGTCACGATAGTACTCTTGGATTTAGAGATACCTAGAATGCATGGGCCCTACACCACGGAATCTGTAGACGACTATTTGAAAGCGATCCTGGAGTTGGGCGGTGCCGGAGAGGACCGTGTGGCCAGCAACGCCCTTGCTCAGCATCTCGGTGTCCGTGCTGCTTCCGTTACCGGAATGCTCCAAAAGCTCGCGGCGCAAAAGCCGCCCTTTGTGAAATACGAGAAGCACCACGGTGCGCGTTTGACCTCCCAGGGGAAAATGCGCGCGCTGGAGGTTGTTCGTCACCACCGTTTGCTCGAGCGTTTCTTCCATGATTTCCTCGACTACCCGTGGGACGAAGTTCACGACGAGGCAGAACGGCTCGAGCATTTTATCTCAGAGCGGCTGGAAGATCGCATCGCGGCGAAACTGGGCGATCCGGAAACGGACCCGCACGGCCACCTGATCCCCGAACGAAGTGGCACACTTCCGGCTCGAGAAGAAGTGCGGCTGCCAAAGTGGGCGTGTGGCGTCCCAGCCGTAATTAGCAGCGTGTCGGACCGTGACCCGGCCGCTTTGCGTGAGATGACACGGCTCGGCTTGAAGCCCGGCATGACCGTCACGGTGGAAACCGGAGCGCGGAATGCCTCTCTGCGGATCCGAATAGGCGGTCGCACGGACTCGGTGCGCTTGAGCCAAACTCTTGCCTCCGGAATTTCGGTGATCGCTGGCCCAAATCGTCGTGAAAGCGGCTCATTGGCCCGGTAGCCCTGCCCGCACCATCTGGGCTCGGTTTGTCACGTCCCGCCCGCCGCTCACTTCGCAAAAAAAGCTGCAGCGCTAATATCCCAGCGCTAATTTCCCACTGCGCTAATTTCCCACTGTCGCTAATTTCCCACTGTCGCTAACAAGTCAAGTTGTCCGGTTTTATTAATACGTGATCTGTCCGCTTTGTGAAACAAAGCGCGCGGCCGTTAGGCCGCCTCCGCTTTGGTTTTGGGTTTGGCTTTTGCCTTTGTCTTCGAGACCGCA
>Ga0326728_10005630_pt1 | contig 34790 bp, 29 predicted proteins | sample MB3enrmetagenome_FD_207602 | JGI IMG/M metagenome (GOLD analysis project Ga0326728, IMG submission 207602) | Lab enriched peat soil microbial communities from McLean, Ithaca, NY, United States - MB31MN | ecosystem: Environmental > Terrestrial > Soil > Wetlands > Peat | place: USA: New York...
CAGGCAAAACGTGCGCACACACCGGGCTGCACATCGCCAACATCCGCAAGTATGGACCCTCAGCTCAGAACCCGAAAGATGGGTTCACAGGACGCGTACCAGTATCCGGCCTCGGCTAGTCCTCTGGCCGGCTGGTGTCCCTCAGATTCGTATTACCTTGTCAAGCGAGGCGGCGGGAACCGTATCTTGAAAACAAATGACTTACGTGGCCAGAAAACAGCGCCTTTGACGCCTTAGTCCTTTATTTTCAAACGAAATCCGTTTTCCCAAGCTGGACGTCGCGGGTTCGCTTGCGCCCACCTTCTGGGACCCGCTGCCCCCTCGCGGTCGATTCCGGTCGAGGAAGCCCTTCCCCTCCAATGCTGTTTCGAGAAGGTCAAGCCGTCTTGGCATCTTGACTTGAGGTTTTCTCGTCCCAGAGGTTTCGTGGGTGCTCCTGGACGCAGAACTGGCCAACCCCGCAGTCCATTGAATCCGCAGACACTGTCTGCGATATCTCAAGGGTGGTCTCCCGTGATCACACTATATGCCGCTGCTATCAGTGGCGGACGCGCGATACGAGGCGATTCCGCGAACGGTCTTGGGCCTCAGGAATCACTCGGATCCAGGATGACGAGCCGGCCATGCAGATCCAAGATGCGTTCGTGCTGGAATTCGTGGATCGGCGAGATGGACCGCATGAGAGTTCCGACCTCTCTTCGGGGTTTGGTGTCTGTTTGGTGTCTGTTTTCGTGATCGTACGGCACGGCCTATCCAGAATCCCGAGAGATTGGAGAACGGACTTAGACCTTTATTATCAACGCGCTGCGATCAAGATGGCGTGATTTCAACAACTTGCGGAGGCCGGGGGTTCGCCTACCCCCTCTCCGCCAGCCTGTCTGCAAGAACTTACAAGAACGTCACCGAAAGGGCTCCACACGGAAGACGTTCGCGTTCGAGGAGTGGATGCGCACGCACAGCAGGTAGCGGCCGTCCGGGGAGAGCGAGAACGGCCCGCTGCCGATAGCCGGGACGGTCTCGGGATAGTCCAGCAGATCCTTGTCGGCGCCGGCGGTGAAATCGTGATAGTAGATCGCCTGCTTGTCGTGCGATCCCTCCTTCAGGCCCAGGTAGTAGATTCCGCCGCCGGCCAGCGCCCAGCAACTCGAGCAGTAGGGCACCAGCCCGTGCAGTACCTTCTCGATGCGTCCTGTGGCGGTTTCTACCCGCCACAAATCGGTCCCCGAGGGCTCCCGGACGAAGTAGAGCTGCTTGCCGTCGGCCGAGATGCCCAGCGAGATGCCAGGCGTATTCGTCACCGCAGACGGAAGACCGCCCTCCGCCGGTATCCGCAAGATGGCGTCGTCGGCGCCCACATAGATCCACCGCGCGTCCGGGGAGTACACCGGGTGCACTCCCTTGGAGCCACTCGGTCGCACGGCCCAGACGCCATCGGCGCCCAGCCGCGCCACGAAAACCTCCCGGGTCCTGGCGTCGTTGAACACGAACGCCCGCCCGTCGGGCGACCAACGCGCCACCGACGGACGCAGACCTCCGTGCGTCACCTGGACCGGGTTGGCTCCGTCGCTGTCGCAAACCCACAACTGTTCCTGCCCCGACCGGTCGGACCGGAAGCTGATCTTGTCGCCCCGCGGCGAGTACTGCGGCGATGCATCCTGGCCGGAAGACGCGATGAGCCGGGTCCAGCGGCCGGCTGCAGCGCCCTTGGCCTGCAAATCCAGGCGCCAGATGGACAACGCGTGCTGGATCATGGAGTACACCAGGACGGGAGCCCTTCGCGCCAGCGCAATCTGCAAGAAGGAATCGCCGTACAGTGCGGTCGGCTGCAGGCGCTGGGTCCGGGCTGGAGGGTACTCCAGTTTCCACAGCCGGAATTCGCCCCCGCGATCCGAGCCGAACACCACCGACCGGCCGTCGGGCATCCAATCCTGTCCGCTCACCTGCCGTGCGTCGGAGGTGAGTTGAACGGCCTTGCCGCCGGCGGTTGGAACGGCGCACAGCTCCTGCCAGGCGCGGTGATAGGCGCGCACAAAGGAAACGGTGTTCCCGTCCGGGGAGAAACGCGGATCGATGTCTCCGATGATGTTGTCCGGCGACCGGGTCAGCCGGGTCTTCTGTCCCGTATCCAGGCTGACGATGAAGATGCCGAACGGCTTGCCGGCCCCCTCGGCGTCGTCGATGACCAGCTCCCGGCCGTCCGGCGACCAGTCCAGGTGCCGGTTCAGTATCCCGTACCGGCGGGGGAAGACGCTGGCCACCACCCGCTCCCGGTGAGGCTCCAAAGAGGCCACCACGATGGAGCCCTCGCTTCCCTTGAAGCGCAGGTACGCCAACCGGCGACCGTCCGGAGACCAGGCCGGGCTGCTGTGGCGCGCTTCCTCCATGCTGACCCGGTGCGGGGAGTTCTCGCCCGCGGCCTGAATCCAAATGCCGGGCGTCTCTGCGTCCTCCTGCTCCCAAACGAATGCCACGCTGGCCCCATCGGCCGTGACGGCAGGCTGGAACTGCTTGCCGGCCAGGCGGGTGATCGGGGTGCGGTGCAGTTCGGCGAGAGGCGATTGAGCGCCTGGGCGGAGGAGCAGCAGAGCGCCCACCCCCACCAGCACGATCAGGCCGCCCAGCGCTCCCAAAACCAGGATCGGGCGGCGGGCTGGCGCAGGGGGCTGCGGTTCTCCAGGGGATTCCAGCGCCACCTTGCCGGCCTCTTCCAACAGCGTGATGGGCCCCAGAATGCGGTAACCCCGGCCAGGAAACGTCTCGATGTGACCGGGATCTCCGTGCGCCGCCCCGATCGCCTTGCGAATGACGGCGATGTTCTGTGCCAGGTTCGCTTCGTCGACGATCCGGTCCGGCCAGACCGTCGCCATCAGATCCTCTTTGGTAACTACCTGTCCCGAGCTCTCTACTAGCGCCAGCAGAGTTTCGACCGATTTTCTGGCCAGATGCACGGGCTGGTCCTCGCGCAGCAACACCTTTGTCGAGGCGTCCAGGCTAAAAGGACCGAATCTGAATATCCTATGTGTTTTCAAAGGGCCACTGCTGATCTTAGATCTTTTTTAGGAATTTTTCAAGGCTGGCCCATTGAGGGTTCATCAACTTTGGCCCATCCTTTCCTTGCTAATGAGCTGCGTCTCCGTGCGGTTAGCTCGCTCCGGAGGGTCTGCGCGGAAGGCAGGTAGTCCGCTCCCTCAAGCTACCGGGGACGCTGCAGGCCGCCTGCGCCTCATGCTAGGCTGGCGGGGGTGGGCAGGCGTTTCCTCAGCCTCTTTTCGTGCAGCGGCAGCGGCCGCTCGGATGCGGGGGTTCGCATGACCATCCGTGGAATCGGTGGGCTGGCCCTGATCGCCGCTTCCATCGCGGCCGTCGGTGTTCCGCCGCAGCGGGGCGATCTCGATTCTCTCAAACGGCAGTTCCTGCACCCTCCGGACGACTCGCGGATGATGGTGCGCTGGTGGTGGTTCGGTCCGGCCGTCACCCAGCCCGAGCTGGAGCGCGAGATGCGCTCCATGAAGGATGCCGGAATCGGCGGCTTCGAGATCCAGCCGGTCTACCCGCTCGAGCTCGACAACCCGGCTCGTGGCATCCGCAACCTGCCCTACCTGTCGCCGGAGTTTCTGGACGCGCTGCAATTCACCTCCGCCAAGGCCCGCGAGCTGGGCCTCCGCGCCGACCTGACGCTGGGCAGTGGATGGCCCTACGGCGGCCCGCAGATCCCTATCACATTGGCGGCCGGCCGGTTGCGTTTCGAACCGGTTCCCATCCTCCCCGGCGCCCGCGAGGTTTCTCCCCCGCCTGAAAAAGAAGGCGAGAAGTTGATTGCCGCTTTCCTGGCCAAGGACGACCGGGGCCCCTTCTTGCCCGCGAACACTCGGGAGATCGCCCTGAACGGCAGCCGCTCGCTCGCCGTGCCCATCTCTTCCCAGCCCCAGGTGGCGCTGTTCTTCTTCTCCAGCCGAACCGGAATGCTGGTGAAGAGGGCCGCCGTCGGCGCCGAAGGCTACGTCCTCGATCACTATGATCGCGCCGCCCTGGACCGCTACCTGGCCACCGTCGGCGAGACCCTGCTGAAGGCCTTCGGGCCCCATCCGCCCTATGCGATTTTCTGCGACAGCCTGGAGGTCTTCGGCTCCGACTGGACAGGCGACCTTCTGGCCGAATTCCAGCACCGGCGCGGCTACGACCTCAAGCCGTATCTGCCTGCCCTGATTGGAGATATCGGACCGAATACCGGAGCCGTCCGCAACGATTGGGGATTGACCCTGACGGAGCTGGCCGAGGAGCATTTTGTGGCCCCGCTCCACCAGTGGGCGACCCGTCACGGTACTCGCCTCCGCGCCCAGCTCTACGGCACCCCGCCCACGGCCCTCTCCAGTTACCGGCTGGTGGATCTGCCCGAGGGCGAACAATCCTTCTGGAACCGCTTCACCCCTACGCGCTGGGCCACCTCGGCCGCCCACCTGTTAGGTCGGCCTGTCGTTTCTTCGGAGACCTGGACCTGGCTGCACTCGCCGGCCTTCCGCGCCACGCCTCTGGACATGAAGGCCGAAGCGGACCAGCATTTCCTGCAAGGAATCAACCAGCTCGTCGGACACGGATGGCCGTATTCCCCGGAGATCGCCGGCGAGCCTGGATGGCGGTTCTACGCTGCCGGGGCCTTGAACCGGCACAACCCCTGGTGGATCGTGATGCCGGACCTGGCCGCCTATCTCCAGCGCGCGAGCTATCTTCTGCGCCAGGGCAGGCCAGCCAACGATGTCGCGATCTATCTCCCGTCCAGCGATGCCCGCGCCTCCTTCGTAGCCGGCCGCGTAGCGCTCAGCGAGACCTTGCAGCGGATTGTCGACCAATCGGGCGTCATTCCCCAGATCCTCGCTAGCGGGTTCAATTTCGATTTTGTGGACGACCGGTTCATCCAGGATTCCGGGCGCATCGCTGGCGGCGCCCTCGAGATCGGCGGGAACCGCTTCCCGGTGGTCGTGCTGCCCAACGTCGAGCGGATGCCGCTCAAGACCTACCGGATGCTGGAGTCCTTCGTTAGCGCCGGGGGCAGCCTGATCGCCACGGGACGGGAGCCGGCGCTGCCGCCGGGATTGAAAGAGCAGGCGGAGATCGCCGAAGTGCGGGCCATCTCCCAGCGGTTGTTCGATGGTCCCGCTCCTCGCGCGCTTCTGCTGAAGGATCGGGGAACCGGACTGGCGGCGGCGCTCGGCGAGCTTCGGATTCCGGACGTCGCGCTCTCCCCCGCGGCCCCCGCCATCGGCTTCGTCCATCGCACCACCGGCTTTGCCGAGATCTACTTCCTGGCCAACACCGCGAACACCGCCCAGCACACGCTGGCCACCTTCCGGGTGCCTGATCTCGCGCCGCAATGGTGGGATGCGTTCGCCGGCACGACCGCTCCCGCGCCCTTTCAGGTTCGCGCCGACGGAGCCGTTACCGTCGCGCTCGATCTCCAGCCCTACGAATCCCGATTCCTGGTGTTCTCGAAAGACCGCCCGGCGCCTCCGCCCCAGCCGCCTGCGCCGGCGCCGCTCCCCGACCCGCTGGACCTCAGCGCCGGCTGGAAAGTCGCTTTCGGCGACAGTGCGCAGGCCGTGGAGTTCCCGAAACTGCGCTCCTGGACCGACGATCCCCAGACGCGCTTCTATTCCGGCCAGGCCACCTACCGAAAAACCGTGTCCGTGGGCAAGGATCTTCTGCAGACCGGAATCGGCCTGTATCTCGATTTTGGAGAGGGCACGCCGGTCTCCGAAGATGCACGCCGACGTCCCGGTACGCGGGCCTGGCTGGAATCTCCGGTTCGCGAAGCGGCGGTCGTGTTTGTGAACGGACAGCGCGCCGGTTCGGTGTGGCGCCCGCCCTACCGGATCGATGTCACCCGTTTTCTTCGTCCGGGCGACAACAGCCTGGAGGTTATCGTTGCCAATCTCGCGATCAACAAGCTGGCTGGCAGCCCGCCTCCCGATTACACCGCGCTGATTCGCCAGTACGGAAGACGGTTTGACGCGCAGGATATGAGCGGCCTCCAGCCCTTGCCATCCGGACTGCTCGGACCGGTCCGGCTCGTCGCGGAGGCGGCCATTCCTTAGATAGGAGAACGTATGGAGAGAGTCTGCTTTCTGGCCAGGGTTCAACCCAGCCTGCTGGATGAATACAAGCGCCGGCACCGTGAGGTCTGGCCGGAGATGTTACAAGCCCTTCGCGAGACGGGCTGGCACAATTACTCGCTGTACCTGCGCGACGACGGCCTGCTGGTCGGCTATCTCGAGACCCCGGATTACCAGAAGGCTCAGGATGGGATGGCCGCCCGCGACGTCAACGCCCGCTGGCAGGAGGAAATGAAGTCCTTCTTCGCCGCCCTCGAAGGCCGCCGTCCGGATGAGAGCTTCATCCGCCTCGAAGAAGTGTTCCACCTGGATTGACGCGGCTTAAACCCTCTAGATTAGAGAAAACGGAGGGGCCGTGCCGCGGTCGTGTCGGGAACCAGCCCGTGAGGAGCAACTCATGCCGGCGCCAAGGCTGGCCTCGGAGAACTGAGCGCCCGTCGGAACGGCCCGATGGGGGAAGAACAAAGCAGCGGCCGTCAGAACCACGCCGTGTTCCGCTCCGAAACTCGTTCTTCCTTCACCTCATGCCGCTTGCCCCGAAAATACTTCTCCACCCACGGTCTGACCCAGGCGGTATGTTTTTGCCGCTTGTAGTCCCCATCGCTGGCGATGTCCACCACCTGCAGAACGTCCGCCCACCACGCGATGTAATACACGTGTCCGGCCTCCGCGTCGATCTCCACTCTCGCGCTGCGCGCGTTTATCGCCCTTGTGCTGTCGCAGGCGACATGGACCGTGTAGTGGCCTGGTAGCACTTCGGCCAATGTCTTCCAGAGGGACAGACTCTTGTGCCACTCCCCTTGCTTCGTCAGTTCCGAAAAGTACGGGCACGGCGAATCCCATCCCCCCACATGACCCACCAGCAGCGCGACCTCCCCGGCCGGCCGCGGGTCGCCCGGATAGAACCTTCCCGTCCAGCTTTCCGAGGCGACGGCCTGTCCCGTCACCAGAAGGAGGGAGAGCATGCCTAAAACGTTTGCGATCTTCACCGAAACCCCCATTTTGGACTTCCAAATCTCATTCAGTATAAGCCAAACAGCCATCCTTGGTCCTGCGAAATGAGCCCACCAAGGGGTTATCGGTAACTACTTAAAACGAAAATGCAGGTTGACACTGAGCCCGCTTCGGACTTGGCGGTCCGCCCCGGGCAGACCATGGCCTGCCCCCACGCGCGCCGTCTTCATCGCAGCGGCTGGTAGATCTCGATCTCGGAAATGCTCAAGGTCTCGGCATTCTTGAGCCCTAGTCCGCTCGCTGCGGGATCGCGCGCGTTGCCCAGTTCCTTGATGGTGATCCCGTCCCGGCCCCGAGCCGGCGCGGTCAGTTCGATCCGCAAGTGCGAGCCGCTAACCGGCCGCAACGGCAAATGCACGTATCCATAGCTGATCGGGGTCGCGCCGGCGAACACCTCCCGGCCGTCCACCGTGACGCGAATCGGATAGCTCCGGTTGCGCCAGCTCATCAGCTTCATCACCACTTCATTGGGCGCGGCCGGCGCGGCAAAATCGTACTGAATCCAGGCCGCGGCCAGTTGCCCGTCGCTGTCCCAGTGAGTCTCCTCGTTGTCGTCATAGCTCTTCCACGCCTGATCGGCGTTGCTGCCCGCCGTCGCCCCAACGATCGGAACCTCGCGCCGCGACACGACAAACGAAGGCCCTTTGGGCGTCGGCCCCCGCTTCAGGTTGGACTCTAAACCGGCGTCCCGCCGCTCCGCCGACAGGCCTCCGGAAACGGCCACGCTCTTGGAAACCAATTCCACCGACGCCCCTCGCAGTCCCTCCGCTTTCGCGTCGAGCGCGATCCTGCCCGCCTGCGCGCCGGCCCGCAGAATCACGCGATTGATGCCCCCTTCGACCGGCAGGTCCTTCGACAGGATGTAATTGTCGGGCCCTTGCGCCATGCCGCCGCGCCACTCGGCAGGTCCGCTGAGATCGAAGTGAATCGGAGTGAGCGCGGTGGGGCAGCGGCGGCCCTGTGCGTCCACCACCTCCACATCCACCAGCGCCAAGTCGGATCCGTTCGCCAGCCAGCCCTGCGGGCCGGTATGTGGCGTCAGCCGGATCGCCTCCGGCGGCCCCGCCGTAACCAGCTCCGTTTCGCACAGCTTGTTCCCCAGCCCGTCGTAGCCCACGGCCTTGAGTGCGCCCGGCTGCCATTCCATTCCCGGGAAGGTGTAGAGGAACCGGTAGCTTTGTTCGCCGAACCCCTGCGAGACGCCGTTCCGGAAAAGCTCCACCTTCTCGGCGCTCGATACCACGTAGACGTTCTTCTTCACGCCGGGCCGGTAGTTCCAGTGGCCGATGATGTGAATGTGCGCTCGCTCCACGTCCACCCAGCCATCCCACATTACCTGGTGGGCCCAGTAGCCGTCCTTGGGAATCCGCAGCGCATCCACCTCGCCGCTGCGGCGGAAATTCTCTTCGCCCCGGAAGTGCGTGTTCGAGTCCGAGAAAATGATGTTCACCCCGCCCGCATTCACGCGCTCGCCGGTCCCCGGCCGTTCGATCCAGTAGTCGAACCAGCGCTCCACGTTTTCGATGGCGTGCGAGTCCTGGTTGCGGTTCCACATCGGCTTGTCGGGGTGGTACGGCTCGGTGAATTCGTCCCAATACTTGCGCAGGCCTTCGTCGCGCGAGTACTCCATCTGCCACAGCGGCTTGCTACGGCTCTTGTTGATGTAAAGCATTTCGCCGCCGTATTCCGCCACCCGGCTATCCAGCATCTCGCGCGATCCCGAGGCGCGCCCGCCGTGCGGATCAAACTGGTCGCGCAGCGCCTTCATTTGCCGCATGTGGTCTTCGCTGACTCCCTTGTTCCCGGATTCGTAGAACAGGATGCTGGGATTGTTGCGGTTGTAGATGATGGCCTCGCGCATCAACTCCACCCGTTGCTCCCACTGCCTCCCCTCGGCGTCCTTTTCGGAGTCGCCTGCGGGCATCGCTTCGATCAGCCCCACCCGGTCGCACGATTCCACGTCCTGCTTCCACGGCGTCACGTGCATCCACCGGACCAGGTTGCCGTTGCTCTCCACGATCATGCGGTTGCTGAAGTCGCTCATCCAGGCCGGGACCGACAATCCCACCGCCGGCCACTCGTTGGTCGTGCGTTGCGCATAGCCTTTCAGGTGCAGGACCCGGTCGTTCAGCTTCACCACTCCATGCGCGAACTCGGTCTTGCGGAAGCCGGTGCGCGTGGCCACCGTGTCCACCGGCCGGCCGTCCACCTGGAGCGTGGTCCGCACGGTGTAAAGATAGCCGTACCCCCAGCTCCAGAAATGCAGTCCGGCGATGCGGGCCGACGCCGAGACGATCCTGGTCTCACCCGGCGCCAGCGTGTAGCTCCCGCCCTGTACGGTCCCCGCCAGCTTGCCGTCCGGATCTTCGATCGCCACCGAGTACGCAAAGGTCTTCGCAGTGGAGTACTCGTTCCTGACCTGCGACTCCGCGGTGATCCGCGCGCTCCCGCCCGGGATATCGAATTCCCCCGCGTATACGTAGACTCCCGTCGTCCCCAGGTTCGAGTACAGGGGCAGCGTCTGGTAAAGCCTGTCGGTAACGTGCAAGTAGACGCTTTTATTGATGCCCCCGTAGTTGGCGTAGAAGTTGCGGTCTTCCCACTGGAACTTCGTGCCGGTCGCTTTCTCGGCGTAGTCCCATGAATTGTCGATGCGCGCCGCCAGCACGTTCTCCTCCGGAGCGGGCTTTACGGCCGCGGTGATGTCCAAGCCGAACGCCATGACGCCGTTCTCGCTGCGTCCGATCCACTGGCCGTTCAAGTAGAACTCGCCCGCCTGCCGAATGCCCTCGAACTCCAGGAAGATCTTCTTGCCTTCGGAGCCCGGAGGGAGCTTGAAGCGCTTGCGGTACCAGGCCACGCCCGTGGGCAGGTCGTGTATGCTCTTCCGGAAAGCGTCGTCCTCGTTGAAGGCCCGCGGCAGCGCGACCGCCTGCCATCCGGCGTCGTCGAACGCGGCGGCCTCCGCCCCGGCGGCATCGCCCACGTACATCTTCCAACCGGGGTTGAAGTTGAATCTGGTTCTCGCGGTTTGCGCCGGCTGAGCGGCCCAGCCCAGCCAGCCCGCCATCAGGAGTAGGACGAAAGGGGTTTTCCGCACGCCATATTGTAGCGCCCCGCTCGCCCCGCCCGCAGCCGCTCAGCGCAAGCGCGTCCGCATCTCCGCCATGACCAGTGGCGCGAAGGCCAGCGCCGCCTCGGGATCGCCCACCAGGCGCACCAGCGCCACGTCCGTGCGCCGGTGCAGGATGCCGTTCTCCACCACCCGCGCTTTCATCGTCCATTCGCCCGCCACCGTCTGGTAGGGCGTCTGATACCAGTACAGCACCGTCGCGCGCTGTTCTCCTTTGGCGACCTGGTAGAGATTCGCCTCGCCGCCCTCCACGCGTACAACTCGGGATTCGGTGGGCATCCACCCGCCCGCCGGCAGGCACACCTTCGGAGAATGGGGTTGCCGCAGGCCGCCGCGTTCGGAGCCGTAGTACGCCACGCGCAACTCGATCGCCCCGCCGCCGCCCGGGCCCGCGTAGTATCGCAGCAGCGTGTCGTCGGCCTTCAGGATTGCCACTTCGTCCGCCGCCAGCGTCCCGGAGCCGGCCATCCGCCACGCCCCCAACTGTTCCGGAAACAGAGCTAGCGCCGGGACGCGGGGCGCCACTTCCATCCGTGGAACGGCGTGCACGAGCGGCAGTTGTATCGCGAAAACCAGGGCCGCGCCCATCAGCCAGACCGGGCGGACTGGCGCGCTCACGGGCGGCGGCGTCTCCGCCCCTCCAGCGCCCGCGGGCAGCCGCCGGATGGCGCGTTCGGCCCCCACCAGCAGCACCAGCGCCAGCGCCAGCGCGGCCCATCCGGAGGCATCGTGGAACGTGCCCACGGCCAGCGGATAATTGTACCGGCACATGACCGCCACCGCCGCCACGCGCAACCCGTTCACCACAATTGCCAGCGGCACGGCGAAGAGGCCCATTAGCGCGCGCCGCCACCCGCGCAGCCCTGCCATGTGTCCCCACAGCAACGCCACGAAGGCCAGCGACAGCAGGTACCGGATGCCGTTGCACGCCTCTTCCACCGCGATCCGGTGCCCGGCCACCAGCAAAATGTTCCCCTCGCGCACCACGCTGGTTCCCGCCACCCGCGCCAGCCCGGCCGCCATCTGGCTGGCCAGCAACTGCAGCGGCAGCGTGACCTCGTTGTAGACGAACTGCAGCTTGGGCAGCATGAAGACCAACAGGAAAAGGGGAAACGACAGTTCCCGCAACCAGGGAAAGCCCCCGGCCGCCAGCAGGACTCCCACCAGCGCGCAGGCGAAGCCCAGCGAACCCACGAACAGCCCCGCGCCCACCGCGCCCGCCAGTTGCAATGCCGCGCCCGCCAGAATGAAGACCGGGCCCCAGGCGCTCGGCCGCGCCACCGCCAGCCGCTTGCGCTTCTGCCAGCCGATCCAGCCCGCGGCCACCGGGACCAGGAATCCGTGCCCCATGTCCTGGTCGAAATACCACTGCGCCGCCATCCCCTGGAGGACCGGCCAATAGCACACCATGCCCAGCGCGGCCACCAGGCCAAGCAGATGCGAAGGCGTCGCGACCCAGCGAAGAACTCGAGTCAAGTCCCCGATTCTACCGCTTCCCGAGCCCGCACCGCAGGCGCCCGCGCCTCGCGGTCGCACTCAGGTCGGCGTTCCGGCTTCATTTCGGAGGATCGGTTAGAATCGATGTCGTGAGCTCGAGTCCCATGGGTCTTGTGGCGGCAGCGGTACTGTCCCTCGCTGCGGCTGCGCAAAGAGCATCGCCCCCGCCACGTTTCGAGGATTATCCAGTCCACGAAATCTTCAGCGGCCCCCCCGCCAACCCGATTCTCGTCACAGCGGACCAAAGGCTATTCCGTACTCGGATTCGGGAAGGCGTGGCGAAGGGAACGGGGGTCCTGCGTGACGGGAAGAAACAGCCGGGGCCGAGTTTTGCGGGACATTACATCGTCGTGACGTGGCCGTGCGGCTCACCCTGCGAAATGATGGCCATTGTCGACGCGGCGACAGGCAAGGTCTACAGCCCGCCCATCTCGGAGGGTTTCCGGCTGCCTCCACTCCCGGTCGCCGTACCCGGAGCAGCGGATAGTTTCATCCCGTGGCCGGCCGACGTGGCGTTTCGCCAGAACAGCAATCTAATGATCGTCAAGGCGAACCCCAATCCATCGCAAGGCCGTACCAGCTACGCTCACTACTTTCTGTGGGAAAACAACCGGTGGAAGCTGCTTCGCCGAATCCCGATGGAGCCGAACCAGCGCTAGCTTCGTTTTGGGGAACTCGAAAGGTTGGTTGCGGGGGTAGGATTTGAACCTACGACCTTTGGGTTATGAGCCCAACGAGCTACCAGACTGCTCCACCCCGCACTGCTATGGTAGCGTGTGACGAGGCCCGGGTCAAGGACTAGTTTTTTCCCGGACGCCGGCACTCCCGCCGGCCCTCCCGCCGACCCCGCCGGCCCTCCCCATCGGTATTGATCTAAAGTTTCCCGGCGGCCAGCCGATCTGTGGTTTTGACCCCGATGCCGCCCAACAACCCGCCAGCGCTTGATCGCGAAGCTCTGCTCGAACGCGTCGGGGGCGATGTCGAGTTCCTGCAGGAAATCGCCGGCCTGTTCCTGGAAGACTGTCCCAAGCTGCTGACAGCCATTCAGACGGCTGTCTCCGATGGGGATGCGCGCAAGCTGGAGTACGCTGCCCACGCCTTGAAAGGGTCCATAGCTAACTTCGGCGCCGACGCCGCCCGCGAGGCCGCCTTCCGGCTGGAGGCCATGGGTCGCGCCGGCGACTTGAAGCCCGCTTCCGACGCCTACCTGACCCTCGAGCAGGAGGTCCAGCGATTCACGCTGGAACTCTGCGCGCTCAGCGACGAACTTGCCCGCGGCTAGCACGGCTTCCCAGTCCGCCCTTCGACACCCTTTGACGCCCCGGCTTGCCAGGTCCGGTCTGGTATAGTATTAGTTCTTCCCGTATGACGTCCTCGTCTCCAATCGAGATCGTCTGTGCCCACAGTCCCGATTCCGACGACGCCTACATGTTCTACGCCCTGGCCACCCGGAAGATTCGTTCGCGCCTGGTCTCCTTCCACCACGTGCTCGAGGAAATCGAGGGCTTGAACCGCAAGGCGCTCCAGGGCAGCTACGCCCTCACTGCGATTTCCTATCACGCCTATCCTTATGTCGCCGACCGCTACGTCCTGATGGCCAGCGGCTCCAGCGTGGGTGACGGCTATGGTCCGGTGCTGCTGGCCAATCACCCCATGGCCCTCGCCGAGATCAAAGGCAAGAGGGTCGCCGTGCCCGGCGCGCTCACCACCGCCTGCCTGGCTCTCCGCATCATAGAGCCGGATTTTGAGCCGGTCGTGGTCCCCTTCGACAAGATCCTGGACGCGCTGGCCGAGCACTCCGTCGAGCTCGGCCTGGTGATTCACGAAGGGCAGATGACCTTCTCCCGAAGCGGGTTTCACAAGGTGCTGGATCTGGGCGCCTGGTGGAAGTCGGAGTTCGATCTGCCCTTGCCGCTGGGGGCCAACGCGTTGCTGCGCTCGCTGTCCGGCGAGGTTCGCGACGAATGCTGCCGGCTGGTGCGCGAGAGCATCCAGTACGCGCTCGACAACCACGAGGAAGCCCTCAATTACGCGCTCCAGTTCGCGCGCGACATGGATGCCCGTCTGGCCGAGAAGTTCATCGGCATGTACGTGAACCATTACACCGTGGATTGCGGCGAGCTCATCCCCCAGGCCGTGCAGCGGTTGTTCGATCTGGGCTTCGCGCGCGGCATCCTTCCCCACCAGGTAACCGCGGAATTCGTCCGCTGAACGGCCGCCGGCGGAACCGCCTGTTCCACATCCGCGGAAGCTTCCGCCATAATCGAAGTATGTGGCCTCTGCGATTACTCGTCTCCACGCTGTTGCTCTGCTCCTGGCTGCCGCTCGCGGCTCAGGCGCCGGCTGATTCCGATCCCAAACAGCGCATTCGAACCGCGCGGGAGCTCGCTAAGCAAGGCTCCGGCGCCATCCCCAAACTCCAGCCCATGCTAAGCGACCCGCTGGTCGAGGTGCGCATCGAGGCGGTGAAGGCAATCGTCGAAATTGGAACCGGAGCCAGTCTCGACCCGCTCATCCAGGCCACCCGCGATAGCGACGCCGAGGTCGACATCCGCGCGACCGATGGACTGGTGAACTTCTACCTCCCGGGCTATGTGCGCACCGGCCTCAGCGCCTCGCTGCGCCGCATCGGCAACGTCTTTACGGCGAAGTTAACCGATACCAACGACCAGGTGATCGATCCCTTCGTCGAGGTGCGGCCGGAAGTTGTCGCCGCGTTGGGCAGGCTCGCCTCCAGCGCCGCCACGCTGGAAGCCCGGGCTAACGCCGCGCGCGCCTGCGGCATCCTGCGCGGCCGTAGCGCGCTCCCGGACCTCTACCTGGCCCTGCACTCCAAAGACAGCCAGCTGATCTATGAATGCCTGGTCGCCATCCGCAAGATCGGGGATCGCAGCGCCGCGCCGCAGATCGCCTTCCTGCTCCACGATCTGGACGAGAAGGTGCAGTTGACCGTCATCGAGACCACCGGCTTGTTGCAGAATCGCGACGCCCTCCCCGATCTGCGCCGCGTGCTCTCCGATCCCGCCAGCAACAAGATCCGCAGGGCTGCCCTCGGCGCCATCGCCATGATCCCCGACGAAACCAGCCGGCCCGACTATCTCCGCTACTTCGCCGACAAGGACGATGGCATGCGCGCCGCCGCCGCCGAGGGCCTGGCCCGCCTCAAGAACCCCTCCGACCTGCCGCTCCTCCGGAAAGCCTTCAACGAGGAGCGGAAGATGTCGCCGCGCCTGTCGCAGGCCTTCGCCCTCGTGATGCTGGGCCAGAGCGACCTCGGCGAGCTTAGTCCCCTCCGGTATCTCGTCAACACCCTGAATAGCGTGGCCTGGCGCGGTGTCGCCCGCCCATTCCTCGTCGAGCTCGCGCGCGATCCCGCCATCCGGCGCACGCTCCAGAACGCCGTCCCGAGCGCGGCCAAAGCCGAGAAGATCGAATTGGCGGACATCCTGGCCCGCAGCGGCGATAAGGACACGCTGGCCTGCCTGGAGGCCCTCAGCCGCGACCCGGATACCGAGGTCGCCGAGGCCGGCCTCAACGCGTCCCGTATCCTCAAAGCCCGGCTGCCCTGACGGACGCTCCGGATTCCTCGCCGCCGGGCCACTGGAACGCCGGCAGCTTGGGAGTCAGCGTGCGGCGCAGCAGATCGGCCAGGGGTTCTATAATCATGGGCTCGATGGGCGAGTCGAAACCGCGCTCCAGCCTCACGAACTCCGCGGCGGAAAGCGGAACCTGAAGACTCCAGGCGCCGTTCTGGGCCCCGGGCGTGGAGTCGAAAAAGACGGTGTGGTCGAGGCGCATCGAGACGTGGTCGAAACCGAAGCTGTGGCAGGCATCCCGAACGGCGGACCAGCAGGATTCCACCGTCTGGGCTTCAATGAGCGCGTCTTCCAGCGCCCGCAGGCGGAGTTGAGCGCCCAAAACGCGGCGGAAGGTCTGGGGATTCACCAGATGGCCGGCCAGATTGAACTCGATGTACCCGAGGTGCTGAATGCCCATCCACGCGCTCACGCAGAAGATCACGATGACCAGGCCCGAAAACCGGTGCTGGGCCACGCTGAGAGTGAGCGCGAACACCGCCGCGATGGCGCAAACGCCGTAAAGCAGCAAAGCCACTCGGCGCGGCGTCAGTCCGCGGTCCAGCAGCAGGTGGTGTATGTGCCGCCGGTCGGCGCCGCAGATCGGCTGGCCGCGCAGCCAGCGCCGGAACACCGCCAGCGCGGTATCCGCGAGCGGGATCGAGAACGCGATCAGCGGAGCCGTCATCCCCAGTATCGTGGTTGCCTTCTGGCTCCAGACGATCCCGTAGCAGCCCAGCAGGAAGCCGATCGGGAGGCTGCCCGAATCGCCCAGGAAGATCGACGCCGGGTTGAAGTTATACCGCAGGAACCCCAGCAACGCTCCGATCAATGCCACGGTCGCCAGTTGCAGGCTATAGTTCCCCATCAGCAGGCCCGCGATGAAGGTGGTGATGGCGGCGAAAAGGCCGACCCCGGTCGCCAGGCCATCCACGCCATCGATCAGGTTGACCGCATTGGTGCAACCCATCAGCCACGCGATGGTTAGCGGGTAGCCCAGCCACGGCGGGACCCAATAGCCGCTGATCGTGTGGATTACCACTCCCGCCCAGCAGGCCATTCCGGCAGCCAGCCCTTCGCCCAGCAGCTTATGCCACGGTTTGAGCCCGCCCAGATCGTCCGCCAGCCCGGTGAAGAATACCACCATGACCGCGGGCAGAGCGCCCAGGACCACCGGCAGGTTGCGGCTGAGCGTCCTGGCGCCTCCCCACTCCACCAGAAGCAAAATGCCGTAAGCGGCGGCGAACGCGACGAAAACGGGGACCCCGCCAGTCCGGGGAACCGCGCGGGTGTGGACCTTGCGGCGGTGGTCGGGCTCATCCACCCAGCCGCGGCGGAGGCAAAGGTTCCGGAACAGCGGCGTGAGGACGAACGACAGGACGAACCCGCAAAGGCCGACCAGCAGGAGAGAGAACACTTGAGAACCTCAGGGCTGAGGATCGAGCAGGGTCAAAAGCAGACCTTCACCACAGGGGCACACAGGGCACAGAGAAGGAGACTCAGAGCTCCAGGATTTGGCGGAGGCTGTCTTCGATGGCGGCCATTTCCTCCGAGGAGGCGACGCCCACCAGGGCCCCCAGCCGCTCCTTGGCAACAGCCCGGAGTTGGTCCACAACCGCGACGACCGGGCGGCCGGCACATTGTATCGAAACAAGCAGGGGAGGGCTCGGACCGGGTGAAGCCGACAGCGGCAGGACGATAACGGTGCGGCGTCGCTCGTTGACGATATCCGTGCTCATCACGAGGCAGGGACGAGTTTTACGAATCTCGGAGCCGAGCGAGGGATCCAGGCGGACCCACCAAATCTCACCGCGGCGAGGCATCGCTCCACGGCTCTAAACCCTCGCTGGCTAGAACGTCAAGCTCGTCTTCGAGTTCGGAGAGGGCTGGGTCCTGATTGGCCACGGCACAGGCATGAATGAGCTGGCGATCCTGTTCGGCCAACCGGTCAGTAAGGGCCTGGGCCACGTAGCGGGATCGGCCACGGGCTGGGACGCGACGAAGGAAGCGCGTGACCAGGCCTTCCGGGAGGCTAAAGGTCATCTTCCGTATAGCCATAAAGACATAATACCATAATGGCGGGGATGCGCCCGAGACGGCTGGGGGCCCGCCCGAGTGGGCGATCTGTCTCTGGAGCGTCACGTGGGGACATAGAGCTACGTAGATACGTGCTCGGAAGCGATGGTATGAACAGCCATCTGCGCGCCCACCCGGGCAAGAAAGATCGGGCTGTCCAGGTTGCGGCGCCACAGCCGGCGCGGTTCGTGAGCCAGGCGGTAGGCCCATTCCAGGCCGGCGCGCCGCACCCAGCCGGGCGCCCACGGCACTTTGCCGGCATGGAAATCGAATGCGGCGCCGACTCCCAGCAGTGCGGCGGCCTGTATCCGGCCCACGTGCGCGGCCATCCATTTCTCCTGTTTGGCCGTGCCAAGCCCGACCCATACCAGATCCGGAGCGGCGCCGTTGATCGTTTGAACCATCCACTCGTCCTCGTCCGGGGTCAATGTCCGGAAGGGTGGGCAGAGCGCGCCGGCGATGTGCAGCCCCGGGAATCGCCGTTCCAAGCGCCGCGCGAGTTCATCGGCCACGCCCTCGCCGCCGCCGTAGAAGAAGTGCCGCAGGCCCGCGGACCGGCCCCAGTTGCAGAGCTCTAGCATCAGGGAGGGCCCGGCGATCCGGCGGGCGCAGCCGTAACCCAGCAGCCGGGAGGCCAGCGTGATGCCCACGCCGTCCGGCAGCGCCAGATCGGAGTCTCGCACCGCGGCCAGCATCTCCGGGTCGCGGCTACAGCTCTGGACGGTGTGCGGGTTCACCAGCGTCACGTATCCGCGGCGGCCGGCGCGCCGCCAGGCGAGCAGTTCCAAAAACACGTCCCGCGCTTCCGTCAAGTCGATGCGAACTCCCAGCAGGTTTCTTGCGAGTTGGTTGGGCACTTGGTTCTCCTACATTCGTTAAAGAGGTCAGCCGGCCGCGGAAGCCGTCAGTGTGCGATCGCTGTAACCCAGCCGCCGCTCGTGAAGCGCGATCTGCTCCGGCGAGAAGCGCATTTTTACCAGCCGGGCCGGTACGCCCGCCACGATCGCGTAACGTGGCACGTCTTGGGTTACGACGGCCCCCGCTGCCACCACCGAGCCACGGCCTATCGTGACGCCCGAGACCACGATGGCCCCGTGCCCGATCCATACGTCGTCTTCGACAACCGTCTCCAGGCGGTCCCCGCGGCCCGAGTCCCAGATAGCCTCGCCCACCCTATCCATGCGATGATCGTCGCGGCCGACAAAAGCCACGTTCCGCGCCACCAGGATCTTGCTGCCGAAAACTATGTCGCACTGCACCGAGCAGCCGGGGCCGAACTGCACGTAGTCTCCCAGCGTGATCCTGCGATGGGGCGAGTAGAACCAGACACCCATCGGGCAGCGGATGTGGCTTCCGTGCGCCACCCAGCGATTGAAGACCCCGAACTTGATGGCCGTGCGCACCCGGTTCGCGATCCTGCGGAGATGCGCCATCACTGGGCTTGCTCCCGGCCCAGCGCGCGCTCGATTCCCTCCGAAAAACGCGCGGCCATGTTCTCGACCGTGTAAAGCCGCCGGGCCCTCTCGCAGCCCTGCCGCAGCCGCCCTCGCAGTTCCGCGTCGTGAAGGTAGCGCATCACGGCCGCCGCATAGGCTTGAATCGAATCCGGTGCGATCAGTCCATTGGCCCCATTTTCCAGGTAGGCGATTTCGGGCCCGTGATACGGCAGTTCGGCTGTGATGAGCGGAGTGAGCATGGCGAACGAATCCACGATCCCCAGCCCCACCGCCCCCGGCATCAACTGGCACGCCGCCATGGAAAAGTAGGGGATGCGTTCCAGCCCGTACTTCGGTCCAACGAAGTGCAGCCACTGGGAATTCTCGGCCGCCCGCTCGCGCACGTACGGCTCCGACTGCCCCTCGCCAACCACCACCAAATGGAATTGGGGGCACTGCTTGCGAACTAGCGTGGCCGCCTCGATCAGCACATCCAGGCGCTTGTCGCCGTACAAACGGCCGCAGTACAGCCCCACCAGCCCCTCCCTCGGTATGCCTAGCCGAAGCCGTGCCGATTCCGCGCCGCCCGCCGGCTGGTCGTCGTACTGCCGTATGAGCTGGGCTGTATCGATCGCATTGTTAACCACGGTGATCCGGCTCGCCGGAACGCCCATCCGCAGCACCACCTCGCGGGAAAGGGAAGTGTATCCGAACCAGTGATCGACGCCTCTCGAATACCAGCGTTTGAATCCTTCCCGGATTGGGCGGCGCTCGCCGGCCTGAAAGCAACGTCCATGTCCCCACAGGCCGACCCGCAAGCATCCCCACCGCCGCAGCAGCAGAATCGGATAGTTCGCCAGGTTGGCGGAGTTTTGGTGGATGACGACCAGGTCGGCGTTGCGCAGGTATTTGAATACCGGCTGCCACAGCAGGAATCGCCGCCCGCAGTAGAAATACCGATTCCGGATCTCCGTGGCCCACGGCATCGAGGCCGTCCGGATGCCGTCCAATCGATTGGACTGTCCGTACACCAATTGCAGTGTAATCTCCCTGCGCGCCAGATTCTCCCTCAGGCGGTCGTAAAAGGAAGTCCGGTAAGATTCACAGCGCGGTTGCAGTAGCAACACTCTGGGCATGGCTTGTCGCGGTTTCCAAGGCTGCCGCGTGGCACAAGGACAGAACCGGCGCGAGCACATGGGCCAAGGGGACTCCACCGGGAAGGTCAACCAGGACGCCGTTCGCGCCAATCCCTGGGTGGACCATCACCTCCACCCGGTCGTCCGGCCCGAGGTTGGCCGAAACCAAAGCATCCGCCGTGCCGAACCGGTTCCACCCGGCCAGCCCTCGCAACTCCAGGTAGCCGTTCACCGCCGCGGTGTACACTCGCCTGGCGAAAGTCCGCGCTTGGACCAGGTTTTGTAGAACCCTCAAACGCAGGATGCCTTCCTCTCTCATGACCGGAAGAATCGCCCGCAAAATGCCCAGTTCTTCATGCACGTGATGATGCGAGTCCAGATGCCGCGGCCGCAATCCCGCCGCCCGGCAGCGCTCCAGTTGCGCGCGCAGCTCGGCGCGAACCGCCCGCGTCTCGGAGCCGCTAATGCGAATCCAAGCGCCCTTGCGCCGGGGAAGAAACGAGCCGTCCGCCGAGCAGAAGCGGCGCTCCTGGCGTATGGCTTCCGTGAGCGGCCGTCCCGCATCCAGCACCAAGTGCAGTCCCACGCGATCGGCGAATCCGCCGTCGTGAGCGGTCGAGCAAGCCTCTTCGAAATCCATCCCGGTAGCCATGATGCTGCAAGTGGAAATCAAACGGGCCCCGAACGCGCGCGCGATAGCCCTGTTGACGCCCGGCTCCAACCCGAAATCGTCCGCGTTGATCCGGGCCGGCGGCGCGGGCCGCGATAGGCGGCGCGAAGTCATCGGCGTTCCTTGTACTCTTCCACCGCCGGAAACACGAAGAAGCCGATCCGCCCCGCGTAAAACGCCAGCCCGCGCAACAGGACCAGCCCTGCAACTCGAAGATCGGAGAGCCTGGCGATTGCTCTGGCCATCGCCATGGCCCATCCGGGAAGAACGGATAAGACGGCGCCCCCCAGCGTCCTCGCTAGCGATGTTTCCTTGCGCCGTATGTACGAATCGCCCCAGCCGCATCTGTATTCGCGCCGCATGTGCCAGCGCCACCTCCGCCGGTCGCTCTCCTGCGTTTCGAACACCCTCGCCTCGGCACAGGCGCACAGCATCCATCCCGCGCGTTCCGCCTGCCGGAAGACCAGGCTGTCGGAGTTCCCGATTCTGCCCAGCCGGGCCTCGAAGGGAAACCTGTTGAATACCGCCCGCCGGGCCAGCACATTTCCGGTGCGGCAGTCGGATGCCCGCAGCCTCGTGCCCGTGGGAGCGCATTTTCGATAGAAGGCTCCGGAGCCACGCAGCCACGCTGGAATGTCATCCGGGAAACTCGGGACCACCGCGCCAACCACCACATCCGCGCCGTACGTTTCCAGCGCCTCGCGGAGTCGCCCCAGCCACCTGGGCTCTGCCTGTTCGTCGTCGTCGATGAAGGCGATGAGCTCTCCCCGGGCCGCGCCGACGGCGGCATTCCGCGCCAGGGCGATGTTTCTCCGCGGATCGGCGACATAGATGAGCGGTACTTGGCGCTCGCTGAACGCCGTTCGCATGGCGGCCACGCCAGCCGCGGCGGAACCTCTCAGGTCGTCGTCCACGACCACCACCTCGAACGGACCCGCGTTCTCCTGCTCCAGAATGCTCTCCAGGCACTTCCGCAGCCCCTCCGGACGGCAGTACGTGCAAACGCAGACGCTGATCGGGCAGTTTGCACTCATGGGCGGGGCCTCCCGGCACGCCCGCCGGGCCAGAGTACCGCGCACATCGCAAACAACGTGCCGGTCGACCGCAGGTCCTCCGTGACGTTTGCCAGGACGAAGCAATACACTACCAGTGGCAATAGCGACTCGCCGGACCACGTGAGAAAGTTCGGCCGGGCACGCAGCGCGGCCCCGAGCGGCGGGCCGGCAATCAAGATTGTCCCCAGCAGCCCCGTCTCCACCAGCAATTCGAGAAAAATGTTGTGTGGATACCGCCCCGCCGAGTCGCCCCGCTCCGGGCGGGCATAATCGATGTAGTAACCGCCCAGGCCGTTGCCCAACAGCGGATGTTCGCCCATCCGATTGATGGCCGCGGACCAGTTGGCGGACCGATTCACGCGCTCGGCCCATGAGTACCGGTCGTTCAGCACCCGGCTGAGTAGCGGGCTTTTGCTGGCGGCCGCATACGCGACGATCACGGCAACCAGTAACACCGAGCCGCAGGCGATGGCCACCGTCCAGCGGTTTCTACCGGTCTTGGACCAGGCCAGTGCCAGCGCAGCCCCCGCCACGGCGGCCAAAGCGGCGCGATGGCCCGACGAGTTCAGCGCCAGGATCGGCGCCGCGGCGATAGCCGGCCACAGGCAGCACTGTGCGAATCCCAGCCGGACCCGCTTCCAGGCCGCCGCGCTTCCCGCCATCATGACCAGGCTCCATCCGGCCAACTGCGCGACGGACCGTCCTCCGTCGGAGCTGACTCCACCATGCGCCAGAGCCGTGCCGGCCAGCCGCAGGCCTCCCGGCGTCAGGATGCTGACTGGCCGCAGAGCGGGCGTCATACAGAACACCACGCTCAGGTAATAAATGGACGCCACGGCGGCGATGATCCCCACATCCATCAGCGCCACCCTGCGGCCGCGGATCAGTATCAGCAAGCCAGCCGTCTTCAGGCCGGCTTCCACCGCAAACCCAACTAACTTGGCGGCCGCATACTCGTTCCGGGGCCCCAGAAGGTAGGCCACCATCAGAACCGAGACGACAACTGCCAGCCAGGCCACGGCGCTCCGGTTGACCCGAAACATGGCGCGCAGCCGCGTTTCCGGCCAGCTCAGCAGGATTCCGGCCGCGATGGCCACCGCGACGACCGTGCCCGGGATGGGAAACCCTACGGCTTCCACCGAAATACCCAATACGTGCGGCGCCAGCAGAAACGCCGCACAGGCCAGCGTCTCCGAAGACCGCCCTGCGCAGGTCAGCAGCACGGCGCAAAACATCGCTACCGGCCCCCCCGGACCGTTGATGTGGAGCGCCAGATAAGCCGCCGAAATCGCCGCCGCCGCCACTTGCGGCAGTACCGAAGGCGGCGCGCCGGATCGTGTCGATCCAACCCTGATTCGTTCTCCCGGGATCGCGACGCGCGAAGCTGCCGGGCAGGTTGCCGGGGTCATGGTTGTATGGCCGCCACTTGTTCCAAGACGCCCTTCCACTTCGTGTTCCACCGGCCGACGTCGAAGCACTCGGCTGCCGTGCGGTAGGCGTTTTCGCCCATCTCGCGCCTCCGCCGCGCATCGCCCGCCAGCCGCAGGATGGCGGTGGCAAACTCCTCGGCGGCGGGCATCGCGAGAACGCCGTTGAACCCATCCAGAATCATGCTCGTGATCCCTCCCACCGCGCTGGCCACCACGGCGCAACCCGCGCCCATGGCCTCCGCCACCGACAACGAGGTGCCTTCCGAAGCCACCGAAGGCACTACCGCGATATCGTGCGCCAGATGGACCTCCATGCACTCCTCCGGCCGGTACTTGGTGAACCGGACATTCTCGCACTGCTCGAATCGATCCAGCAGATATCCCTCGTCCGGTCCTTCTCCCGCCAGCGTGAAGATCACATCCGTGCGCCGGCTCAACACCCGGTCAATCGCCTCCGCCATGATGCGTGTGCCGCGGTACGTCGTGAACCGGCGGGCGAACAGCACCCGCGTGCCCGGCGAGTCGCCCCGCCCGATTCTCTCGTGCGACGCCAGTTGGCAGCAGTTTGGGATCACCCACACGCTGCCGCCGGGGCTTTCTCCGCGAATCGCGCGGTACCAGTTCAAGAAGTTGTAATCCACGCAAACCCGGTTCTGGCAGTTATCGAAGAAGCGCAGGCCCCGCAGGTTAAGTTGCACCTTCTTGACTTGCGCGCCCACTCCGCTCGAGCACCATCCCTTCGTGGTCGCGAAACTCGACGGCAGGTCCCAGCTAACTCCATGCTGAATGGAAACGGCGCGCCTCCAATCCGACCGCACGCTGCAATGGTCCGCCCCGAAAACGATCATGTCCGTCCGCTCCAGCCGGCCGAGAGCGGCTGAGTACAGAGCCCGCCTCTGCCGTGGAGCGGAACGCTCCCGCACCGGCACGCCCACCACCACCGCCGGGCCCAGCCGCCGCTCGAACGGTCTCTGCGCGGCCTGAAACATCACCGGATCGAATCCCATCGCGGCGCTAAGCGCCATCAGGCGTTGCAAGTAAGTCTCCACGCCGCCGATCAGCAGCCGCTCGCCTTCCGGGTCGTACAAGTTGTAGTACAGGAACGCAACTTTCATGGTGCGGATCGCATCCGGGCGGCTACGCGGAACGGTTTCCCGCGAGCATCCTTCACCCAGATCGCCAGACGCAACACCGGAGTCGTCTGCTCCACGCTGACCCCTGCGTCCTGAAACACCACCGCGCCGACCGCTTCGGCGACTTCGATGTGCAGCCTTCCCGTATTCGCCTGGGTAGGATCGGAAGCCGCTATCGTCAGCATGCCGTTGGCCTCGTGTACCAGGACCGACGCCACGCCGTCCGAGCCGATGCCCGCGGCGGACTTGGCGCCGGTCCAGAAGTTCACCGCCCGTATGCCCAGCCCGGCCTGCATCACCGACTGCACGTCCCCGTTGTTCTCGATAATCCGCACCCCGGGCGACCCCGCGTAGCGGGCGGTCTCGGCTTCGCTCTTGCCGGGCAGGATCACGTACGCGTACGTCGCGCCGTCGGGCATCCGTCCGTGATCGAACCACAGCGTCCGGTACCGCGCGCTGACCGCTGCGGAGGGGCCGCGCCGGTTAATCTCGTTCCAGGCGCCGCTGCGCGTCTCCTCCAGCGATTTCCAAGCCGTCTTGTCCGGAAAATAGTACCCCACGCCGGCGCCCGCGAGAGCGCTGGCGAGATGAGCCCACCGGCCCCGCTGTCCCGACGTGAAGCGCGCCTCCCCGGTCAGGCGCCGGTTCTCCACGATCGTCTCCACGGTTTGCGAGATTGCCGTGCTGCGTATGTCCGCTCCCAGCGCCACCAGTTCGTCGTCGAAAAGAAACCAGGATTTCTTGGCGCTCAATTGGCCGCCGTCCGGCTCCAGTAACATCATCGCGGCGCTGTATCCATCCAGCGATGTCCCACCCACCGCATTGCTTCCTCCCAACCTGCTCTCTCTGGCTGTCGAGCCCGCGATCACCGTCGTGCCGGGCAGCCGCTGCGGGTCCACGGTGGGCCAGAAAGCATCCGTGAATTGCCTCCGGTCGGCGTTGTAGAGGTAAGTCATCCCATCGCTGGTGTGCCACCCCTTGAGGTTTTCCCCGTCCATGCCTTCATAGTTGAAGATACGGCTGGAGTGCATGGCGATCCCCGCCGCCCAGGTGCCGCGAACGTGCACCGCCCGATCCATCGAGGCGTAGACGCGGCTGATCGCAGGCCCCGCCGCGGGCGTCCTCGAGCCATCGCCAAGAATGTGCAACGCCGCGATCACGCTGTCGCCGGCCGAGCGATCGGAATAGTTTTGCCGCGAGATCGCCCGGCCGCGGACCATGTCCATCATGGCGCCCTCATAGAGCAGCGGCATGAACGAATCGGTCGTCCAACGCCGGACCGTCGCGCGCTGCCCCTCGGTGAAGTCCCAGCGGGAGCCGGCCAGAAGATGCATCAGATCCGCCATGTCGTCGAGCAGGACAACGCCATAGCTGCCCGTATACGGATGCCGTTTGTGTTGCAGAAACGAGCCGTCCGCGTAGAAGCCGTCCCCCGACGTGACGTACTCGAACACCGGGCTGAGTGCGTCGACGGCGCGCGCGATCGCAGCCGGGTCGTTCAGCAGCAGGCCGCGCAAGATGGCGATCTTGCACTTGTCGGCGAGATTCGCGCCCGTGGATGGAACCTTGAAGATCAAAACCCGCGGGTCGGAATCGAACCGCTCAACCGCCGCCATGTATCGCGACAACTGCTCCGCGCTGAGCCGGCCGTAAAGCAGAATGCCGATATCGGTCACCAGCGCCGGCGTGCCGATCTCCCAGTCCCACCAGCTATCGTATTCGTTCGAGCGCGCATTATAGCGGTTGGCGTCCATCCACTCCATGCCGAAAATGATGTCGGCGATCAGCCGTGCGTCCTGGTACAGAGCCTGCCCGGGCGCAGCCCACGCGACCGCCATGTCCCGCAAACGGCCGTATGCCCTGCTCATGCCGCCGGAGGCGCCAGCCCCGGCCAGGTCGCTCCACAGGCCCGCGGAGCCAGCCGGCTTCTGAAGCGATCCCCATTCGCGCCGGGCGGCGGATTCCACGGACTGAGCGGCATTGAGATCCCCGCCTCCGGTCAGCTTCTGCCGCCAGCGCAGGCGCAGATCGCCGAAATCGTCCGCCGCCCCCGCAACCGGGAACAGCCCGCTAACCAGCGTGCCGGCCAGTAGAGCTTTAGCAACCATCATGCGGCGGCCTGAACTACTCGGGAGACTTCATTTCCCCGATCGCCGAGTCTTCTCAGGATCAGTCCTTCACAGGCAAACTGTGCCGGCGCCGCGCGTGTCCTGCCAATCAGGGGTTTGATGATCTCCTGTTTTGCCGCCCACCAAACGGCCTTGACCCCGGACAAGGGGTTCGAAGGGTATGGGCCGCGAACGCTCGTCAGCGCGGCTGCCGGATGAACGGGCAGGCGGGGACACTCGAAACCGAAATAAAGGTCCAGATTGCGCAATAGCGCAGCATACGCATCCGGACCAATTCCGGACTCCGCTTCCCGCTCGAGGTTGACGTCTACGGTCAGCAGGAGAAGACCGCCCGGTGACAGCACCCTGGCGAACTCAGCCACCAGCGGAGCGTGTTCTCTCACGTGCTCCAGGACGCTGATGCTGTACACTACGTTGACGCTCTGGTCGGAAAGTGGCAGCAAACTGCCCGGAGTGTGCTGGAAGCTTACCTGGCCCCCGTGCGATGGCAGACTCGCGGCGGCGCGTTGAATGTCCCGCCTGCAAACTGGATCTCGATCCATGCACACCACTTCAAACCCGCTGCGGCAGATCGCAAACGGAAAGAATGTGACGCCGCTCCCGAAGTCCACCGCAACCGGCCTGCTGCCTGTGGAGCATAGGCCATCGCGCCGCGTCCGAAGGTGATGATATACGTACGGGTACTCCCAGACGCGGCTCCAGGTGTGCAGCGCATCTCGGGGCCAGGTGTACTCCGCGCTGTGGGGGTGCACGGCCAGGAACTCCTCTTGGACGGGCTGGAGTTCGTCGAACAGCGACCGCCATTCGGGCGTTTGCAGGTCTTCCACGGACGCCAGCCCGCTGCGATCGAATGGATGCTCCATTATCCGCACACTCCGGATGCTTCCTGGCGAAAGTGCGGCGATAGCCAGCCGGTGGCGGCCGATCGCCGCTCTCTCAAAATCGCGGCAGCGAAGCCAAACGTCCAAATGGAGTGAGCGGCATAAGCGACCAGATACGCGGCGGCGAGACCGTCGGCCCCCCAATTCGCGCGCAGAAAGCACCAGCTCGAGCCCAGAAGCACCAGCGCCCAGCCGGCGTTCATGGCGGCTCCAATCCACATCCGCGAAGCCGCCGCTACCAGAGTGGCCACCGGGCTCTGTATGGCCAGCAACGCCGCGGCCGATCCCGTCATTAGCAGCACCGCGCCACGCGACCCGAACGAGGCCCCATACATCGACATGATCTGCCGGTGCAGCAGAAACATCGGCAGCAGGATGGGGCCGGCCGCCAGCAGGCAGAGGGCCGTGGCGCCGAGCAGAAGTTTGCGAATTTCCCGAAGCCTGTTCTGGCCCCACAGGTCGGAGACCACCGGCAGCATCACCTGGCCGATCAGGCCCGGGAGAAACAGAACCGCGCTGCGCCACTGGTTGGCCGCCGAGAACACTCCCATCTCCGCGTAGCCATTGCGGCTCGCAACCAGAAACGTGCTCGAGCACCACATCACCGGACCGACCAGGGAACTGGCCAGCACCGCCGGAATGGAGAATCGCCACAGGATTGGCAATTCCCGTCGCAGGCCCCGGTAGCCGATGCGGATCGAATGCGCTGCCGCTTGGCGCCGGATTGCCACCGCCGTTACCGCGCATCCCGCTGCGGCCGCCAGCGCGAGGCCGGCCACGGCGCCGTTCAACTCCGCCACCACCACGCCGCCCACCACCAGCGGAAAGGTGAGCGCTCCCCGGATCAGGTTGAGTCCCGCGATTTCCCGAAATGCCTCAAACCCGCTCAGGGCGCCGGTTTGCGCGCCGTTGACCGCGTTGAAGAACAGCAGAGCCGCTCCGATTCTGAGGGCGCCCGCCAGATGCGGCGCGCTCAAGGCCGTGCGGGCTAACCACGGAGCCAGGGAGACGATTAGCACAGCCGTGAATAGGCTGGAAACCCAGGCCACCACCGAGGAGAGTCCCAGGATGCGGCCGGCTCGTTCGGGATCGCGGCTCCGGAACTCGGCGATGTGCTTGGTAGCGGTCGTTCCCAGCCCGAAGCCCGCCAGAACGCCGAACATCCCGAGCGTGCTATAGATCATTCCCAGTTCGCCGAATTGCACCTTGCCCAGGAGCCGCGCCGCCATGACGGATGCGCCCAAGGTCAGCGCCTGTGAGATCAACGCGCCGGAAACCGCCCAGACTATGCCTCGAGCGAAGCGAGCCCGCAAGCCGGACCCTCGCCACATCGCGGTTACCGCTCCAGCCCAAGCCGCCTGCGGTGCGCCCATCGTCATGACGGGTTTCGCCTGGGATAGATTCGCGGATACGCGCTGCCGGGCGTCGCCGCCTTGGCATCCCAATCGTTGAGCACCACGCCCAGCACGTGCGCGCCGTCTTCCGTAAAGCGCTGGCAGGCGTTCTTCAAAACATCGCGGGACGTGCGGCCGGAGCGGACCACCATGACCACCGCGTCCGATACCCGTCCCAGCACCCGCGCGTCCGCGATGTCGCGGGCGGGCGGCGTGTCGATCAGAACCATGTCGTAGGTCTCGCGGGCGCACTGTATCAGCTCGCTAAGCCGCGGCGAGTAGAGCAGGGTGCTGGCCGCGCCGGCCGCGCCGGAAACCAGTACCGAGAGGTTCGCTACGCCGGATTCGCGCGCCGTGCCGGCCAGCGCTGCGGCGGCCGGCTTGTCGCGATCGCGCAGCAGCTCGCTCAGCCCGGTTTGGTTGCTCAAGCTGAATACCGTGTGCAGGCGCGGCTGGCGCATGTCTCCGTCGATCAGGAGAACTTTCTGGCCGGCTTCGGCCAGAGCGATGCCCAGATTCGCGGTGATGGTCGACTTACCCTCGCCTGAAGCCGCGCTGGTGAAAACCAGCACTCGGGGGCGGATCCCGTCGCGGCCGGAGAACAGGATCGAGGTGAGCGTGGCGCGGAAAGACTCGGCCAGCCTCGAGGCGCGGTCCCTCAGCGCGGCCAGCTCCACCATCTCCGCCCAGCGGGGCTCGAATCCCGCCGCCAGTTGCACGGCAGTCCCGCTGCCGGCGGGCGCCTCGTCGCTGAAGATTCTCTTGCGGGGGTAGGGCAGACCGTGGTAGGCATAGGGGGCCGAAGGGATCACGCCCAGCTCGGGCAGGCCCAGAAAGAAGCTGGCGTCCTCGGGGTTCTGTATACTCCGGTCGAATCGGTCGCGAACGATGAGCAAAGCGGCGCCCAGGAACAGGCCGCCGAACAGTCCCAGGCCCGCGTAGCGCGGCAGGCTGGGCTTGTAAGGGATCTCCGCCGGCTGGGCGGCGTCCACCACGCGCACGTTCGAGGCTCGCATGGCGGAGGCGATGCTGGCTTCCCTCACCCGGCCCAGCAGGTCCTCATACAGCGTCCGCCCGCTATCCACCTCGCGCTTCAGTATGTTGTATTGCACCGCTTTGGCGGCATCCTCCGTGACCCGGCTGGTCTGCGCGGTGTACTCGGCCAGCAGCAGCCGCTCCCGGCTGAGCGCCTGATCGTAGTCCGTCTCGATGCGCCCCAGGATGGACTGCCGCTGCCGGCCCAGCGCGGCTTCCAATTCGGCGATCTGCGCCTGCACGCGCTTCACCTTCGCGTGCTCTGGTGTGTACGTCGCGTTGAGATCCGCGGCCTGCTGGCGGAGATCCGTGAGCTTGGCGGCGAAGGCCTGCAGTGGCGCGCTATCCACGATGTCGGACAGCGTTTCCGGCGGGTTGCTCCGCGCCATTTCATAGCGCGATTGCTGCGCCGCCCGCTCCGCCTGCGCCTTGGCCAGCTCCGCCTGCACGTCCCGTAGCTGGTCCTCCGGGATTTTGGTGCCGTTTTCCGCCGCCACGATGAGCCCCGAGGCCCGCGCGTACGCCTGCAAGGCGTCCTCCGAGCGCTTCAGCTTGGCCCGCATGTCCTCCAACTGAGTGTTGAGCCACTCCCCCGTGCGCTTCGACATCTGCCAGCGCACCGCCAGGTTCTGTTGGATGTACTCTTCCGCCACCGCGTTCGCGAAACTGGCCGCCACCTTTGGATCGGCCGAATCGCAGGTGACTTCCACCAGGCGTGTGTCCGGTATGGCCTTCACCTTCAAGCTCCCCACTTCTCGGCCCAGCGCGGCTTCCTGAGGCGTCAGGATCTTGGACTGGGGAAGGTGCAGGATGGCCCGCCAGGTGGACCCGTGGGCAGCCACGGACGCCCGCGCCGCCGAGGCTTTGGGAACACGGCAGAGGCGGGCCGCGGCGCCGGCCAGCAGCGTGTCGCTCCGCAGAATCTCCACCTGCGTGGGGATGTCGCCCAGGTTGCCGTCGCTGGCCGTGGCTTCGTGGACCGGCGACAACTGCCGCGCGTTGAGGAAGTCCTCGTTGAGCGGTTGGATCTCAATGGAGGTTCGGCCCAGGTAGACGGCGGTTTGGGGAAGCGTGAGCAATACGGCGGCCGCCATGCCCGTGCCAGCCACCAGCGCCAGCTTCCATTTGCCCCGGCGCAAGATCCGCCCGTACAGCAGTAGCGAGCTTTCGGCTTCGGGATCTTCCCCGTAGGCGCCGTAGCCGGGGGCGGCGTCCGGCGCGCGCGGTTCGGGAAGCTGTATGGAATCGTCGGGCACGGGGGCGGTGTTCAGAACCAGATCAACCGGTAGGCGGCCGCGGATGCGGCAATCTCCGTGGCCTTGGAGGCTGCGTTTTTCAGCCCGGTGGCCGCCGGAATAAAGAGGATGTCGTTAGGGCCGAGGGAAATGTCGGGGGACTTGCCGGCCAGCACGGCCTTGACGTTGATGGCCACTTCCGCCTGAGGGGCCCCGTGTTGCGCGTTGCGCAGAATCCGGGCGCGCTTGGGCGCGGCCCCCTTATCCAGGCCTTCGGCTTTGGCCACCGCCTGCAAGACGGATAGCGATTCGTTCTGGCCCAGCGCGAAGCTGCCCGGCTTGTTTACCGAGCCCACCACATACACCACCTCGGTGACCGGCACGGAGATCGCGTCGTTGGGCCGCACCGTGATGTTGCCGGCCGGATTGCGAGCGCCCATCACCGCTGCCACCGCGACCTCCGCCACCGTGAATTCCCCCGAGGAATCCATCTCGGCGCCCGGCAATGGGATGGGGCCTTCCACCTTGCGGCGCGCGATTCTGATGACCGCGCCCGCGTCCGGCCGCAGGCCGCCGGCCAGCGACAGAGCCTGGTACAGAGTCTTGCCGGCTTCGAGTTGGAAAACGCCGGGAGTGTTTACCGCTCCCATAACGGAGACCGGCTGGCTGCGGAACTGTGTGACCGACACCACCACCTCGGGCGCGCGCAGGAAGGTTCGGAAGCGCCGCGTGAGCTCCGCCTCCAACTGGCGGGCGGTGATCCCGGCAGCCTGCAACCGCCCGGCCAGCGGCACCGTGATCTCTCCGTTCGAATCCAGCCTGAACGGCTTGTCGCCGACCTCCTCCAGGTCCAGCACGTGCAGCGTCACTTCGTCGCCCGGGCCCAGTTGGTAAGCCGGAGTAACCTCCTGGCCCAGCGCGGGCGCGCAGCAGAGCAGAACCAGCGGGATCAGCCCGTTCGCCATTCTCATACCGTCCCCGCCAGAGAACTGTTCTCCGTGCCTCCGTGTCGAAGAGCTGCCTGCCGCAACGGTCGCAGAAGAAGTACGTCGGCGCTGTCGATCTCCACGGCCAGCGACCGCTGTAACAGAGTGATCGACACTACCACCCGGTGCTGCGTCTTGGATTCCAGGAAGATCCCTTCCAGCCCCGCCAGAACCCCGTGTACCACCCGCACTCTCTGGCCCGCCGCCAGCCACGGCCAGGGCTCCGCCGCGATCCCGGAGTCGATTACTTCATGGATGACCGCCATTTCCCGATCGTCCACCGGAACCGGCTCGGCGCCGAACACCACAATTCGGATGACGCCCGGCGTGGTGACGATCGGCGCCCGGCGATCCGCGCTGTCGAAATGGCAGAAGACGTACCCGGGGAACAAAGGCAGCTCGATTTCGGCGATGCGCGCGGCCCAATGGCGCCGCAAGTGGTAGAGCGGCAGAAACTCCGCATAGCCCTTGTTGCGCAGGGCCGCCGAGACGGCCTTCTCGTGTCGCTGGCGGACCTGCAGCGCGTACCAGCAGGAGCCACTGGCCAATTCTGTCTGGCGCATGAAGCCTTGCCGAGAGTTGTTCCCGGATGCGCGGCCAAAAGGCAGGCTGCCGCCACATCCGACTGTGGTCGTCCAGCTGGCAGAATGGAAACTCTCCAATCACACGGCGAGCCGGCCAGCTGAGACGTTGCGGCACGTTGCCGTCTTTCCGCCGCTCCGCTCAATTTCCGACACTCTACCCGTGCAATGTGTCCTTGTTCACCAAGCGTAGTGTAAGGTTAGGGATTCTTCTCTCAGCGCTCTCGCGTGAATTAGTTTTCCAGACGAATTATTCCAACCGCCGTGTTGTCTCCTGCAACAACAATCGGCCCCAGGGTTCATTCTGGAACAGAAGACGTCCGCGCACGGTCTCCACTCTTCTCAACCCACATTTCCATCGGTTCTGATCCATTGAAGTGCGCTTCCGGCTGAGCTTGGTCGCCTGCGACCTGGGGAACCCTTCTCTCCTTCCCTTCGCGTTGGCTGGTCCAGGTCGAGCCGGTCGGGAGTGTCAGCTCTTTGGATCGATTATCACCGGTCGACAAACGCCACTTGCTGTATACTGATTCGCTGGGGGTCTCCCAACTGTTATCCCGGTTCATAGGTCCGCGCTGGTTCGGAACAAGGGGAATCCAAATGCTCCTATGCTCTCGTCGCGAGCGCTCTCTTGGGTTTCGACGGTCTGCGGCCCTTCTCGTTGCAGGTTTGACGATGGCCTTCGCAGCATTGCCTTCGGCATCCATGGCCCAACCCATCCTGGAATCGAGGGCCCAGGCTGCTCCGGACGCTCCGAAGAGGGTTCTCCTACTGGTGCCATGTATGGACTTCGAACTCCTGAAGAGCGAGGCTCCGCTGGATCCCAAAAAGTTTGACGGCACAGCTCTCGCGGAAGAAATGGCCAGCGCAGCGGAGCATTTCTTGCGTTCGCAGGGGCTCGTGATCGTCGCCGAGGACGGCCTGCCCCGCGAGTCGGTCGAATCCATCCAGATGGTGCAGCGCGAAGCAGGCCGGCTTGCCCGAGGTTTTCGGATCGAGGAACTGCGCCCGGCGTTGGCAAAGCTCGCAGATCGCCTCGGCGCTCGGCTCTTGCTCGCTCAGTACCTCCGTGTGCGCGTTGGGAGTAAGGGGTATTGGGAACCGTTGTCCGGCGCGATTGGTCCTGGCCAGTCCGAGACGTTGCTGGTCGCGTCCCTAATCGATCCAGCCGCGGGGCAAGTGGTTTGGAGTAATAAGCTGCTGGTGCGGAAGGTTCTGAGACCGCGATCGCCGGATATGGAGAGATCGATGGCCTCGCTGTTTGGGCCGCCAGTCGAATTGCTAACTCACTAGGAGAAACGGACTATGAGGCGAGGCTTGTCTACATGCCTGTGGGTCGTGGTAACGGCGTGCTGCGTTGTTCCCGGGTGTTTCGCCAAGGATTCGCGCCAGCCGGTCTACCTTGATCCAGCATTCAGTTACTACGACGTCGACACCGTCTTCATTGTTCCAACCGTGGATCTCACGGTGGAAAAGGAGAACGATTTGGAGAGGTTGCTTCTGACGGCGGATTGGGCTGCGCGCAATTTCATGCAGTATTGGGGCTACAATCCAGTCCCGGGTTTCAGCAAGAAGGAGCCGCCATCCCCACCCAGCCGAATGAGCGTTTCGGAAGACGACCTGAAGGACCCGCAGGAGCCCTGGATCCGCAAGCTCGGACCGCCGGAGGCACGCTGGGTGCTCCTTCTTGCGCTCGAGGATGCGTCCTCCCACCTCACCTTTGGCGCCTCAGGCAAGGCGATTGTAATGGCCATGTTGTTTGACCGGCAGAAGGGGAAGCTCGTTTGGCGAGACGTAGGCGCTGTTGGCTCCGGCCAGGGCGGGCTCTTGGGACTGGCCATGGGGAAGGGGACTGTTGGCCGGCAGGCAGTCTGGGATTGCGTCAACGACGTTCTTGGACGGTCCTGGGCGCTCAAGCACAAGAAGAACAAGTAGCGCCCGCATCCAACCCCATGCTGCTCGGATGTCCTCGGGCTCGCGCAGTGAGTTCCGTGTTGATCGCCGCAGGGCCCGCTTATGTCGCCGTTTTTCCAGCAAGTCCCGAGTTAGATTGGCGAATAGCACTCGGGATGCGTCCTCACCAGGTCCCACGTTGCAGGGGGCGCGATCGTCCGGGGTGAAGACCGCGATGGGGACCCCGGCATCTGCGACGTGTTCGACAACGTACGCGTCCTGTGAACCCATCTTTCGGGTTCTGAGCTGAGGGTCCATACTTGCGGATGTTGGCGATGTGCAGCCCGGTGTGTGCGCACGTTTTGCCTGGGGAGGTGCGAGGTGGGGACTAAGCCGG
>Ga0326728_10005631_pt1 | contig 34787 bp, 25 predicted proteins | sample MB3enrmetagenome_FD_207602 | JGI IMG/M metagenome (GOLD analysis project Ga0326728, IMG submission 207602) | Lab enriched peat soil microbial communities from McLean, Ithaca, NY, United States - MB31MN | ecosystem: Environmental > Terrestrial > Soil > Wetlands > Peat | place: USA: New York...
TTTCAGATCGAAAACGACGATGCCGGTGTTGGTGTCGCAGACGTAGATCTTGCCGTTGAAGACCGCGACGCCGTACGGCTTGTCGAGCTTGACGTCGGGCTTCTCGCCGACGACGAAGCGGTTGAAGGCGGACTGCTGCTCCACGTCCTTGAGGCTGTTGAAGGCGGTGAGATACTGGATGCGGGGAGGATCGGGCGAGGCCGGAAAGAATGTCGGGGGCGGCAGCGGGCGCCGCGGTGCGCTGCACGCCGCCAGCAGCATCACGGCGCCGCACAGGACCCTCGGCCACTTCTCCTTTCTAATCACGGGCTTCTTCCATCCGCTGAGCCGACGTGTGCGATGGCGGCTTCCCTACGATGCTGATCGAGCCCTATCACAGCGACGATCGAAGGCAAAGAAGCTCACCGAGCGTGCAAACCGAATTTGTTGGGCGCGGACACAGGCCGCTGAAACGCGAGGGGGGAATGTTGCCATTCCCCCCTTCGTTTCCTCTGATGTGGCGGCGGAGTTGCGTCTACGGCGTTGCGGTTCCCGGATCGGTCCCCTTGTCGTGGCAGGTCAGGCAGAGGTGGCTGCTGGCGTCACTCCTCCACAGCAGCGTTTCGCCGGTGTTGCCTTTGTTGTGGACCGCGTGGCAGCTCCCGCACTCCATCTTCGTGTTGCCCGGACCGTACAGGTGGTTGCGCACCGGCCCGGCGGCGCCCATCTGCGCCGTGTCCGCCGAACGGATCTCAGTATCGACGGCCTGCACGGCGTCGTAGTCGAAGCCGATGGGGTGATGGTTGCCGAGGTAGTTGTCCTTGCCGATCTGATACTGGGGATCGATCGTCGGCCCGCCGTTGTTCACCGAGTAGGGGAGCTGGGAGCTGTTGCCGTAGGCGTTGATGGCTACGCTGCCGTCATGACAGCTCAGGCAAAGCAGGGACGTACCGCCCGGCGTCATGCCGTTCTGAATGGCCTGAGAAGCGTGCGGGCCCTTCGTCGGTGCGCCCGGCCCGTTCTGGTACATGGTGTACGCCGCAAAGTTGCCGGTGAGCTGATGGTTCCACAGGGGCAGGTAATCAAAGGCGTCGGGCGCCTGCAAACCACTGCCGACGCCGGCTCCCGGGCCCCCATTGGCCGGGCTCAACTTGTAGGTGCTGTGGGGCGCGTGGCAGAAGATGCAGATTCTCTGCAAGTTGTCTTTGGGCATCCCGGCATAGCTCATTTCGTTATGCGACGTGCCGAGATCATGGACTGTTCCGTTGATCCCGGTCCCCGCCGGGTACGCGAACGGCATTTGGGGCGTGAACGCGCGCGCCGAGGATGCAAGGGATAGCCCGAATGCGGTGATGAGCAACCCTTGTGCGAGTCTCTTCATGGTTCCTCCCATGGTTTCGTCGGTCCGCATGTTTTCCATCTTTCCGCTCCTAAGGACGAGGTGGGTTGCCCAGCCCGCTCTCCTTACATGCACACTCCGGAGCTACACAGGTGCGTGGGTGACGACACGCAGTCCGTGTTTGCCGTACACGCTGACACCGCCACCGATATGTTCGGAGTAGCTCCTCCAAACCACGCCTCTCCATCGAGGACCATTTGCCACTGGAAGCTGTACGAGTTTGGAGTTGTCGGCGCTGTCACGTTCCATGTGAAGGTCTTCAAACTCCCGGAAGTGATACTGTCGGACAGATTGAGATACACCCGGTCCGGTCCCCAAGTGGTGTTGTTCAAAGGGTTGTATGAACTGAGGGCATAGGGGTACGTCCATGTAGTGCTTCCGGTATTTTTCATCGTCACGGACACGCTGTACTGATTTCCAGCGATCATCGTGGTCGGCACAGTCTCACTCTCGAACGCTGCGTCATCACCGATCGAATCAGGCGTAGCCGTCGGCGTCCACGTACTGGTTTGCGTCGGGGTCAGCGTCGGCGTGTTCGTCGGCGCCGGCGTCCGTGTACTGGTTTGCGTCGGGGTGCTCGTCGGCGTGTTCGTCGGCGTTGGCGTCCGCGTATTGGTTTGCGTCGGGGTGCTCGTCGGCGTGTTCGTCGGCGTTGGCGTGTTCGTCGGCGTGTTCGTCGGCGTAGACGTAAACGTATTGGTTGGCGTCAGTGTGCTCCTTGGCGTCCACGTCTGCGTGTTCGTCGGCGTGCTTGTCGGCGTCCGGGTGCTCGTCGGCGTGTTCGTCGCCGTTGGGGTGTTCGTCGCTATCGGGGTATTCGTCGCCGTTGGGGTGTTCGTCGCCGTCGGTAGCGTGCCCGTAGGTGTCGGCACCGTCGAAGTCGGTGTCGCCGTCGAAGTTGGTGTCGCCGTCGAAGCCAGCGCCTTGATGACATTGCCCATGCTGCTCGGTCCGACGATGATGTTGGGCGACGCGGCCCCAACAGGAACCGCAGGAGCAGCAAACGTGTAGCCCCATTCCGTGACCGTCAGGTTGTACGTCCCCGGCTTAAGAGATCCGGCTGAGAACGTCCCGTCGATCGCGGTGTACGCGGTCGCGGCGACAGTGCCGGTCGCGATATTCGTGACGGCAACGGTCGCCGATGCCAGGCCCGTTCCGCCACTGTCCGTCACCGTGCCGCTGATCGTGAAGTACGACACGGTCACCGTGCACGTCTCGATGCTCTGCTGTCCGATCGTGTCCAGCACCGTCTGGGTGATCGTGTACGGGCCCGGACCGCGATACGTGTGCGGGCCGAATGTCGTGCCCTGGCCGCCGCTGGCGAGCAAGCTGCCGTCGCCCCAGACCACGGTCACCTGGGCGACGCCGGTGCCGCCGGGATCCGACGAGTTATCCGTGAAGGTGACGGTCCAGTTCGTATTGACCTGCGCTTGGAGGGCAGCGCACCACGACATCGGGATCGGACTGCCGATCGGCGGCGGCGGCGTTCCCGTCGGCGTCGGTGTGATCGCACCCGGTGTGGGCGCGTAGTCGGGAGTGTAGACCGACACGTTCTTCGTGACAGATCCGGCGCCGCCGTCCACCGTCAGCGTGATCTGGTACGTGCCTGTGGCGCTATAGGTATGGGTTGCGCTGGCGCCCGAGCCATCAGTCGAGCCGTCGCCCCAGTTCCAATCGTAGGAACTGCATCCGCCGATGCAGGCTGCCTGGGCATACACGGTCACCGTGAGCGTGTTGGGGCTGCCCAGCGTGTAGCCGAAGTTCACCTCCGGCACGTTATTGTGAATGGTGGCCGCGTACGTGGCCAGGTCGGTCTTGTTGATATACGGCGCGTTGTTCACCGTTGCGCTTGCTCCGAGCGAACCGCCGTGGCACTGGCCGCACGCGAGATCGAGGTCCACCCAAACCGCGTTGGTATACGAGCCGTCGGGTGCGGTCTGCGCGTTCCTGTCCTCGGTGACGGCCGTCCATGTGCCACTCGCCCCAGTGCAATTGCCTGAGGAGGTGTCGGACAAGTAGACAACCGGCAGGGTGGGCGCATTTTGAATTGCGCCGGTATGGACGGAGCAGGTCCCGCCATAGAACTGACCGGTTGTCGGGAACGTGCTGTAGTTGGGGTTTGTATTGATTCTCCACAGATGCACGGCGGAGGAAGTTTGATTGCCGTTTAGCTGTGCCTGTGTCGCCATATGACAGACGACGCAGGGACTGTCATACTTGCTCGAATCAAATGGTGTCCCGCCTCCCATCGGATGGAGCATGCTCGACACAGCTACCTGCGGGGCGCCGGCATCGGTGTCGCCGGTAGTGCTGTTGTTCACATGGCAATTCTCGCACGTCTTCCTGATGGCCTCTTCTGCTTGATCCTCGATAAAAAGGCTGTTGTGGACATCGTGGCAGGTCGAGCAGTTCCCCTGCGTGGTGCCCAGAGATCCGTCGTCGGCCCTCCATGAGCCAACGCCGTACAGCCCCTGACACTGGGCTTGGGTCGTTATGTCACTGCCGTCAGCGTTCGTCTTCGCCGGAGTGCTGCTCGTGGGCGATTGCCAGCAGGTGTAACCCTTGAAGAGGCTGTTATACTCCGAGCTCCCACTCGGGTCGGTAAGATCGTATTCACCAAGTGAATTCAGCGTGATGGATCCGTTACCGCTCTGTGCGCCGGCATACCTTGCATGCACGCTGTTCAGGAACATGTCGCCGGGTTGGTTGCCGCTAAAGTTGCGGCCCGCTGTTGTGCCGCTGTGGCCTGCACCAGTTGTGATAAGGGTGGGGTCATACTGTGTCGTGCCCGTTGAAGACCCACCCTCCGCCGGCCACAGCTTGGCAATGGACTGATGGCAGCCGAAGCAGAGGTTGGTTCTGCCCGTGCCAGCCGCGAGGGCGCCCATGCCGCCGCCGGTCGGCGCAGTGGTTGGAAAGCCGGACGCGGCAATCTGCGCCGCGCTCACCGGCCCGACCTCCGCGTTGTGGCAGCGTGAACACTGAATGCCGTTAAGGTCCCACTTCGGATTCGCCGCACTCAGAACGATGCCCGGGAATGACGCCTGCGGTTCAAGTCCGGCGTATCCGGGAGTACCGATCGACTGCACGCCGGGGTTGGAATTGTCGCTCGAGCCGGTGGCATGGCACAGGTAGCAGGTGTAACCGTTGGTAGCCCCTGGCAGACTGCCGAAACTGTTCGTGCCATAGATCAAACTCGGCAACGGAGTCATCCAGTCGGCGTAAATGTAATACAGATTTTGGGCTACGCTGCTCACCGTGGTTTCTGCGTGCGTGAAGTCGATGGGGTGGGTGCCGTCGGTGGTGTAAACGCACAGGCCATCCGCATTCGGGATTTGGCCGCTTGCACATGGACCTGCCCAATTCTTGCCCGCGGTCACTTTTCTGAGCATGTTCTTGTGACCGGTCTTGAGATAGCTGTCCTTCCATCTCTCTGCCGAGCTGTTATACTGGACCGCGTAGCTGTGGCAGTGGAGGCAGCCGTTATCGGCGTCAGGCGCCTGAGCGGTGTAATCCCATTGCGGCATCTTGTAGGTATTTCCGTCAGTACCGATAGCAATGGTAATATCCTGGCTCTGAGGGACCCAGTTACTCCAGGTGCCGCCGTTCGCGACACAGGCGCCCATGGTGTTGAAGGCGCTCAGATCTATGTACGAACCGGCCGGCCACGTCGTGCCGTCGGCCTTCGTCAGGGCGCCGCCGGAGGTGGCGGTAGAATATAGGATGCCGGCAATGCTCTTGTTATAGAAGCACTTGGTACCGGACACCGTCCAGTCGTAGGCAAAATTTGCGTTGTATGGAGTGGTGATGGCGTAGATGGCGGGGCAGTGTGCAGCATCATACCCAGGAACGGCAGACCAGTCCATCGGTGCATAGCAATAGCCAGTGCCGGTGCCCTGCGTTGTGCCCATTGCGCCAAAGGGTTGGAGAGGAGTACCGTTGGCATCCTGGCCCTTGAACTGTGCACCGTAGGCTGCGCATGTGCCGGTGGTTACCCAGGTGCCTCCCACGCCTAGGCACATGGCCGAGGTGCGATCCAGGCCCGCGAGCGATATGCCGTTTCCGCCCGCATTAACGCAGATGCTCGTCGACCAGGCGTGTTCCGCCCCGTCGTTTCCCGCGGAGCCTGCGCTTGTGCATGCAGTCTTTGAGGTCATTGACGACAGGTTAAACGGCGTGCCGCCGTTCATGGTTCCCTTGATCAGGCTCTGGCAGGTATGTCTGTCGGTGACGCCGTCAGCGATGTCGAGCGCGCCGTTGGTGTGCACCCCGACGATGCAGACGAAGTCAGTGGGCAGGTCCCAGCCGCCGGAACCGGAAGAAGTGCAGCCGCTTCCGGTCCCTGCACCCGTGCAGCACGAAAAAGGAGTGCCTGAGCCCGTACAAGCCGCATTGGGCGTGCTGTCTTGCACGGCGCCGTCCCAAAAATATTTCGCTGAGGCACCCCCCGGACCAAGCACCACGCACGCAACCAGAGCAAGCACGCCCACGAGCGGGGCCTTCACGAAAATCGTTTTCTTCGTTCGTCTCATGATTTGTCGCTCCTCTTGCCTCCGGTCATGATTCCTCGCCCTGGCTCTTCCCTGTCATGTTTCTCTGGCTCCTCGGTTGGCAGCCGCCTGTTTCCTTCTCGATCACCGCTTCGCCATTGGTCAGCGCCGGCCCCTGCCGACTCTTCCGGCTTAGGGGGACGCAACATACATGCCGCGCCGCGGTCCCGACTGCCCTACGTAACATCCCGTACGATCGCGCAAGGGACTGCGGAAAAAGACGCACCGGCTGGGGGAAGTCTCTCAATCGATCATTGGCTTGTCGTTTGCGGCCTTATGCTTCGCCCAGAGCGTGGCTGGTCGGAAAGCTCTCCTAGCCTGGCAAGCGCGTTGGCCGCTGCGTCCTGCTCAGCCGCAGCACTGGCAAGTGCCCAGCACCTGTTTCACGGCCGCGCCGGCAAGCCCTTCTAGTTGGTCGAAGTCGAACGGCTTCCTGAGACAGGCGTAAGCGCCGAGCCGCATCGCCTCGGCGACCGAACAGCTTTCCTCGTACGCGGTCATTACGATCACGGCCGCACGTTGAGCACCGTCGTCTTTGATCCTTTTCAGCAGTGTCAGCCCGTTCATATCGGGCAGCCGGACGTCAAGAAACACCACCACAGGCTGAAACTCGCGAAAGAGCGCCAAGCCCTCCGCCGCGGTCTCCGCCAGCGCCACCTCGTGACCCGCTGTCCGCAATGTCTGCGCCACCGACCAGCGGATCATGTGTTCGTCGTCGATGACGAGCACCTTCGTTCCGACCATCGGCTTCGCGTCTTCTTGGCTCGGCATGCAGATCGATCCCAGAGAGCAACCGATGTGCCGCGTATCCGTCCGGATGCAGGCGCACGAATTGCGCTAGCTTTGGGAACTCGCTGTGGAAAAAGGCCCAGACGTGAGCGAAATTCCTCAGGCTGCCGAGCCGAGCTTGTGCATGCGGTAGCGTAACGCGTCGCGACTGATGCCGAGCAGCTGCGCCGCGCGCGTCTGATTGCCCCCCGCAAGCTCCAGCGCCTGGCGTACGAAGTCCTTTTCCACTTGCTCGAGACTGATGCCGCTCGGTGCCAGGCGGTACTGCGGCTTGGCCGAGCTGACGTGCGGCCGGATGATTTCCGGCGGCAGGTGTTCGGGAAGAATGGTCTCGCCCTTCTCGAGGATCAGGATGCGCTCGAAAAGATTCTTCAGCTCGCGCACGTTACCGGGCCACGAATACGACATCAGCAGCTGCAGCGCATCGTCGGAGACCCGGCGAAAATCCTTGTGGAACTCGGCATTGTATTTCCCCATGTAGTGCTGCAGCAGGAGAGGGATGTCTTCGCGCCGCTCGCGCAGCGGCGGCAGCACGATCGGGATGACGCGCAGCCGGTAATACAGATCCTCACGGAAGCGCCCTTCCCGCACCGCCTCCTCGAGGTTGCGATTGGTGGCCGCGATGATGCGCAGGTCGACGTGGTGGTCCACGGTGCCGCCGAGACGCTTGAACTGGCGGCTTTCGATGAACTTGAGGAGCTTGGCCTGCGAGACCAGGGGCAGATCCCCGATTTCATCCAGGAACAGCGTGCCGCCGTCCGCCAACTCCAGCAGGCCCTTCTTAGTGGCGCGGGCATCGGTGAAGGCGCCCTGTTCGTACCCGAACAGCTCACTCTCGAACAGGCTCTCCGGCATGGCCGTGCAGGAAAGGTCCAAAAAGGCACCGTCTGCTCGCTTGCTGCGGCAGTGGATGGCACGCGCAAAGAGGTCCTTGCCCGTCCCGTTTTCCCCCTGGATCAGGACCGTGGTCGCATCACTTTCGGCGATTTTTTCTAACAACACAAGGACATGCCGGATCTTCTCCGACTCTCCGACGATGTTCTCCACGCCGTAGGTCTTGCGGCGCTCCTGCCGCAGCTCGCTGACCTCGCGCCGCAAATGCGTGGCTTCGAGCGCTCGACCGACCACGACCTCGAGCTCGTCGAAGTCGAAGGGCTTTTTCAGATAATCGTACGCCCCCAGACGCATGGCCTCGACCGCCGTGCGGATCTCGCCGAAGGCGGTCATCACGATCACGGCGCTCTCCTGCCCTTTCTCCTCCTTCATTTTCTTGAGCACCGAGAGGCCGTCTTCGTCCGGCAGCCGCATGTCGAGGAACACCACCTCGGGCAGGAATTGCCGGAACAGCGCCATCCCCTCCGTCGCAGTGGCGGTGACCGCGACCTCATAGCCGGCCGCGGTCAAAGTCTGATCGATCGACCAGCGAATCATCTGCTCATCGTCGACGACGAGCACCTTTGCCTTCGTCATGAGTTATCCATCAACCGGGTCGACGGCGTCGCGCCGTGGAGCACCTTGGACGCGTCAGAGAATATCGCACTCCGTCCCCTCACTTGGACTCCCTCTGGCTGGACAAGCGGCACACGCGCTCAAGAATTACGCCACACGACAGTATCGTATAGTGTGGTCCGGAAGAGGGATCAACAGGCTGCTGGTTTTCCGGCCGCCTGCGGCTGCGCCGGCAGCTGCACCTGCACACAGGTGCCAGCGCCAGGCGTGCTGCGCAAAGAGATGCGTCCGTGGTGCTGTTCAACGATCTGCCGGGCGATCGGCAGCCCCAGGCCGGTCCCCTGCGCCTTGGTGCTGAAGAACGGTTGGAAGGCTTGCGCGACTTCCTCGGGCGTCATGCCTTTGCCGTGATCCTCGATCTCGACTGCGGCGCGCGCCGGCTCGGCATCGTCAGCTGAGACCTGCGTGCGCACCGTGATCTGCCCCCCCGCGGTGCTGGCCTGGATCGCATTCAGGATCAGATTGAGCAGGACCTGCTGAATCTGGTGCGGGTCGGCGCTGACCATGGCGGATGCGGCCCCGTTGGCATCTGACGCCGGCTCTCTTATGACTTGGATACCGGCTTTCTTCGCCTCCCCTGCAGCCAGCGACAGGCTCCGGTCGACGATGTCGTCGAGCTTGACGGTCTGGAACTGCGGCGACGACGGGCGCGAGTAATGGAGGATATCTTCGACGGTGTTGTTCAGCCGCTCGATGAGCAAGCGCGTTTGACGCACGATATCCCGCCGTGGGTCGTCCGCGGGGAAATCCCGACTCAGCACCGACAGGGCGCCGCTGATCCCGGTCAACGGGTTGCGGATCTCGTGGGCGATGGCGGCAGCCATCTCACCGATCGTGGCCAGCCGATCGGCACGCGCGAGCTGCTCTTGATGGTAGCGTTCGATCTCACCTTGCGCCGTGTGCAGCTTCGCGATCATGTCGTTGAAGTGCCGCGCCAGTTGTCCAAGCTCGTCGCTGTTGGGGACATCGGCGCGCACGCTGAGGTCACCCTGCTCCGCGCGCCCCATCACGGCCACCAATCGTTGCAGCGGTTGATCGACCAGGAAAGTAAGCGCCAACCAAACGCCGAGCACGACCACCCCGAGACTAAGCAGGGTTGCCACAAACGCCGACCGCCGCAGACCGGCGACTTGCTGGTGCAGATCGTTCAACGAAACACTGAGCTGGAGCATGCCCAAGACCTTCTGTTCCGCCGGATGGCACTTGAAACACGCCGGGCCATTGAACAGTGGCTGGAGCACCGTCTGAGCCATGTCCTGCCCCTCGCGCGTCACGGCCACCGGATCGGCCAGACCCTGATAGTGCTGCAGCTCCAAGGGGGGCAGACGTGTGCCCACTTCCGCCGGGTGCGAGGAGAAATGCACCACCCCGTCCGTGTCAAAGATCCTGAGCGTTTGAACGTCCTGATGCCTGCCAACGACCTCTAGCACGTCTTGAACTCGGTGCCGTTCATCGACAACCATGCTGCCAACGAGCACATTCAGGATCTCTTGCAGGATTTGCAGGTGCTCCCCGGAGTCCACCAACAACTGGCGCTCCTGGATCTTGATCGCCCCCCACGGCGCAATGCCGACCGTTAGACCCAGGATCGAGACAACAAGGAGGATGAGCTTGAGCTTGAGGCTGCTGCCGACGGCAGCGACTATGCCGGTCCTGACGCGCATCGTGTCCCTCTTCAGGGAGGCAGATGCGCAGCCGCAGAGCCTTCCGGCTCGTACTTCGACGGACAGCTAGCCAGCAGAGACTCGGCCACTAATCCCGTGGGCGAGAGCCGCCCCTCGACGATGATTTCCCGGCCCTCGGCGAAAAGATCCGGGATGACGCCGTGATACAAGACCGGAATCTCCTGCCGGTCATCTGCGAGTGCGAACGACAACCGCAGTGCTCGCGGATCCCATTGGCTACTGCCTTCGCGCACCTTTCCTTTCACCCTCACGGCCGTGGTTCTGGCGGCGGTTCCTGCATTGGCGGCCTCGGCGACGGTGAGGTAGTAGCTGGTGCTTCCGGTCATGCCGGTTACAATGAGGTACAAGATCGCTACGACTATAGCGCTACCGCCCAAAACGAACTTCAGCCGCTTGTTCATCGTTAGCTACGCGGACTCGCTTTCTGCCGTCAGGGTCAGACAACAACAGACCACACTCGCCAGATGCTCCTGGATACCGTCTTTCCGCCCTTTCCTCAAGGGCGAAGAGCACGCTACCGCGCCCGTCGAATCCGTCTCAGTCTTGAGAACGTTACTTGGCCCGGTCACCGCAGGGAAATCCACGTCTGACGCCGATTGAGTCCAGCTCCGCTGCTGCCAGGCGGTGCGAGAGTTTCGGAGTCAGGAACCTCGGGCGATGGAGCGCGCGTCCATTGCGGGCGGGGGCGTGATCTACAGCGAGGCGACGAATGCGCTGGCGCGGTTCGCCGAGCGTAGCGGTATTCCGGTCGCGGAAACGCAAGCGGGCAAAGGATCGCTGCCGTATGAAAGCAACGCCATCTCCTGTAGGGCGGATGCGGCAGGGTATCTCTCCGCACCCCAGCCCTCTGCCGCAGGGAGAGGAGGAAGAATCTGCTCTCAATGAGATGAGGAAGCCGCGTGCTGGTGGTCTTCCACGGTGTCGATATCAACCGGCGGCTCGCCCTCGATCGGGATCTCGGACACCCACTGCGGGTGAGCAGAGATCAAGGTTCTGGCGCCCTGATCTCCCTCCAGCTTCTCCACTTCCGGCCAAATCCGCCGAACGAGAAAAACCGGATGCCCAGGGACACGACCGCCGTCCGGACCGGAGTACACCGGCCGAGTGATAGCTGGCTCCGAACTCAGATACTCCCTCGCCACTCGATCGATGAGCTGACCGGTGACTTGGGGCTGATCGCCGAGCAGGATCGCCGCCGCACATGCTTCCGGACCTGCCGCGCGCAAGCCAGCCCGCAGCGATGCGCTCTGGCCTTGTGCGTAGTCGGCGGCGACCACAATGCGAACCACGCGGCTCGCAGGAAGTCGGAGAATCTCCCGGATCTCCTCGGCGCGGTGCCCGAGGACAACGATGATCTCATCGAGGCAGGAAGCAGCCGCCGCGTCGATGACGTGCTGGAGCAAGCAGCGGTTGCCGAGCGGCAACAACTGCTTCGGCCGGCCCATGCGTGTGGACGCGCCGGCCGCGAGGATGATGCCGGAAAGGAACGGTCGCGGTTCAGGCGCCGCCATGAATGGCGCCCTTCTTCTCGCGCAGGGCGCGGCCATCGCGCTGGCGGCGGACGGCAACCATCTCGGCGAAGATCGCCAGCGCGATTTCCTCGGGGCTGCGGGCGCCGATGTCCAAGCCGATGGGCGCGCGAATGCGGCTGAGGTCCGCCTCGGTGAAGCCTTCCCGCGCGAGCGACACGGCGCGGCGTCCGTGCGTGCCCCGGCTGCCCATCACGCCGATGTAGCCCGTCTCGGAGCCAAGGGCGCGCGCCAGAGCGGGAATGTCGAACTTGGGATCGTGCGTCAGAATCACCACGTGTGAATACGCGTCGAGCCCGGCGCGCCCGAGAACCTCGCCGGGTTCCGCCAGCAGGATTGCATCCGCCTCGGGAAAGCGCTCGCGGGTCGCGTACGTACCGCGGGCGTCGATGATGCTCACCCAGAAGCCAAGTCCCTTCGCCATTCGGCACAGGGCGATCGCGATCTGCGTCGCCCCGACGATGAACAGCCGCAGCGGCGGCGGAATCACCTCGATGAAAACGCTGGCTTTTTCTCCGTGCCAGGGGAGGCTGAGAACTTCGGTGGCCCCCCGCCGCCACGCGGCACGCGCCGCTGCGATGATCTGTTCGTCCAGGCTCGCGTCGATCGCGCCCAGCGTGCGCGCATCCTCCAGGAGCGCCAGCTTCCGCCCGATGAGCGCCGGTGGAGCCAAGCCGATCGCTACGGCGGCAGGACGCTGCTGCTCCACAGCCCGACGAATCGAGTTCCAGACGTCCTCTTCGACGAACGGCTCGATCAGCACGTCGATCGTGCCGCCGCAGCTCAGGCCGACCGCGAACCCCATCTCGTCGGCGATGCCGTAACTCGCTACCACCGGCTGGCCGCTGTCCAACACCTGCATGGCGCGTTCGTAGACGTCGTTCTCGACGCAACCGCCGCTGACCGAACCGGCCATGCGCCCACTGCGCGTCACACAGAAGCGGGCGCCGGGCAGCCGCGGGGCGGACCCGCGCACGCGCACCAGCGTCGCGAGCGCGATCTCTTCGCCCTGCTCCCGCCAGCCATCCAGGTCGGATAACACGTCTCTCATAGGAACGAATCGGCAGACTACACTTGATTAGCGGCGCACGGAAGCTCTTTCACCGCTGCTCCGTTGGCGCGGACACCGAACCAACTACAGGCTCCCATCTTCTCCTCGACCTGGCCAAGCGGAAGGGCTAGCTTCTTCCACGGTCGCCGGGAGGAACGGTGTCGAACAACGTCGAGCGATGGAAGGAACGGGGCTGTGCGGCGGTCGAGAGCCGGCGCGCGCAACTGATCGAGCTGAGCGTGCGCATCCACGACTGCCCGGAGCTCAAGTTCGAAGAGCATCGCTCTTCCGCATGGCTCGCCGAGTACCTCGAGAGCGTGGGTTTCACGGTCGAACGTCCGGCGTACGGGTTGGCGACGGCTTTTGCCGCGCGCAAGGGCAGCGGCCGGCCGCGTGTCGCCATCTTGTGCGAGTATGATGCCTTGCCTGGGATCGGCCACGGCTGCGGGCACAACATCATCGCCACTGCCGGCGTCGGCGCCGCGGCGGCGTTGGCCGAGCTGATGCCCGAAACCGGCGGCACCTTGGTCGTGCTTGGCACGCCGGCGGAGGAGGGCGGCGGCGGAAAGATCCTGATGGCACGCCGGGGCGCGTTCGAAGCGGTCGACGCCGCCATGATGGTGCATCCCGCGGGGATGGACCTTGCAGCCATGCACGTGCTCGCCCTGAGTCTGGTCGAGGTGGAGTACCGCGGGCGCGCCGCCCACGCCTCCGCCTTCCCGCATCGCGGCATCAACGCGCTCGACGCGCTGGTGACCGCCTACAACGCCATCGCGCAGTTGCGCCAACACATCCGCGCAACCGAACGTATCCACGGCATCATCACCGACGGCGGTCAGGCCCCCAACGTTGTGCCGGAACGCGCCGCCGGTGTCTTCTGCATCCGCGCTGCAACCGAACCGCAGCTCGCCCGTCTCAAACAGCGGGTGCTTGCTTGCTTCCACGCCGGTGCGCAGGCAGCCGGCGCGCAGCTGAACCTGCGGACCATCGGCGACGACTACTCCGACCTGTGGACGAACGCGCCGCTGGCCGCCGCTTATGCCGCCAACCTGGCGCGACTCGGCAGAACACTCGTGGACATTGCCGATGTGCCACCCGCGATTGCAGGCAGCACGGATATGGGCAACGTGAGTAAGCTCGTGCCCGCCATTCATCCGATGATCGCGGCCGCGCCCGCGGGAGTGCCGCTGCATTCAGTGGACTTCGCCCGCTACGCCGGGGCGGAGGAAGGCCATCGCGCTGTCATTGACGGCGCCACGGCGCTGGCCATGACGGCGCTCGATGTGCTCGGCAATCCCGACCTGGTGACGGCGATGCAGGCGGCGTTTGCGGAGACTGCGGCACGGAACGAGTCGTGAGCGATCAGTCCCGGGCGACCGGCATCGAGACTCCCCAAGCATGAGTGACGGAGGCCGGTAGTGTCTTTGAAAGGCTACGCGGTCCTGCGCAATCGCAATTACCGGCTGTTCTGGCTGGGGCAATGGGTTTCGCTGATCGGCACCTGGATGCAGTCGGTGACGCAGGCCTGGTTGTTGGCGCGTTTGACCGACAACCCGCTGGCGCTGGGGTTACTCGGCGCGGCGTCTTCTGCGCCGGTACTGGCGTTCGTGTTGCTGGGCGGGCTGGTGAGCGACCGCAGGGATCGGCGCTCGGTCATCATCGTCACCCAAAGCCTCTCGCTGGTGCAGGCACTGGTGCTGGCCGTGTTGACGCTTACCGGCACGGCGCGGCCGTGGCACATCATCGCGCTGGCAGGGCTGCTGGGCGCCATCAACGCCTTCGATATCCCGGCCCGGCAGTCGTTCGTGGTAGAACTGGTCGGCCCGGAGCTGCTGCCGAATGCGATCGCGCTGAACGCGACGGGGTTCAACGTGGCCCGCGTCCTCGGCCCAGCCGTCGGCGGGCTGCTGGTGGCCGCGCTCGGCGAAGGCGTCTGCTTCCTGCTCAACGCCATCAGCTACCTTGCCGTGCTCTGGGGCCTGTGGCTCATCCGCGTGGAGGCGCCGGCGACCAGCCGCGGGCGCGATGCACACCGTGCCGGCGCGTTGCAGGCTGGCGTGCGCTACGTGCTCGAGCGCCGCGAGCTCGCGCGCATTCTGCTGTTGCTCGGCGTGGTCGGCGCCATCGCGGTTTCGTATCGCGCCTTTCTGCCGGCGATGGCGCGCACCGTCCTCGGCGTCGGCGCCTGGCGGTACGGGCTGCTGATGGCGGCCGCGGGGGTGGGCGCGGGGGTCGGTGGATTCCTGCTCGCTGGGCAGCGGCTCCGGCCCGACACTTACCGGCGGCTCTTGCCGATCAGCCTGCTGGGGTTCTCGCTCGCGTTGAGTGCCTTTGCGCTGTCCCGCAATTACGCCGCGTCCCTGCTGCTCCTGGCCGCGGTCGGCGGCGGCGGTATTCTGTACTTCAACGCCTCCAACACCCTCGTACAGCTCAGTGTCGAGGATGCATTCCGCGGGCGCGTCATGTCACTGTATACGTTAATGCAACAAGGCACGGCGACGTTCGGCAGTCTGGTCCTCGGCGTGGTCGCGGAACACTACGGCACCCCGCTGGCATTGGTCAGCGGAGCCGCCCTCTGTCTGACCGCGGTCGCGGTCTTCGTCCTGCAATCTGCTGTGGAGCCGCAGCTGCGCGCGGGCGTGACGCCGGTAGCCGGGGCGGACTGATTACAGCCGTTCGCGCTTGCCGTGAGACATCCTTCAGGCTCCCTCGCCCTTCGGCAGAGGGTCAGGGCGCACTCACCACCCGCACGCCGATGCCGCGGGCCGCGAGTGCCGCCGCGATATCGCCGCCCAGAAAGCGCGCGGCGGACTCGTCGGCCTTCAGGTGCGCGTCCATGTGGGCCAGACCGAGTCCGCGGACGAACGCATACGCGTCTTTCCCCGGACACAGCTCCGTGATCGGCGGCACGGTCTTCGCGATGCGTTCGAAATCGCCGGGCGGCGGCATCATGCGGAACAGCTCGTGTACCTCTTCGACGCGGTCACAAAAGTGCATGTGGTCCGCGTTCTCCAGCACCACCATCTTCTTGGTGCCGCGGGTCTTCTCGAACAGTTCGTGCATGCCGGGCAGCGGCAGCAACGAGTCACGCTCGGCGACCAGGAAGAGCGTCGGCACGTCGCGGCCCCACTCGAAGGTGAGCGACTGCTTCAACAGCTCCACCGGCAGTGGGCTCGAGCCCCCGGCCGGTGCCAACGGGAGGGCCGCCCGGATGCGCGGGTCGGATCCGATAACTGCCAGTGTCGTCCAACCCCCGAAGCTGTGGCCGGTCATACCGATGCCGCCGGTATTGACGTTTGCTGCCCGACCGCCGGCGCTGCCGTCCAGAATCCGATCAATCATGAAACGGATATCCGCCGGTCGGGCGGCGATGAACTCTTTCACGGTGGTGGTCGGGTCCGGCAGTTCGGCGCCCGATTGCAACGCCATGACGGCTTGGATGATGTCGAAGATGGTGTTGCCGGTGTGGTCGGGGGCCGCGACCACGTAGCCGTGGCTGGCGAGGTGGGTGCAAAGGAAGGTCGTCTGGCGGCGGTGGCCGCCGAAGCCGTGCGAGAAAGCGATCAGCGGATGCGAGCCGGGCCGCGCCGCCGCGTCGCGCACGGCCTCTTGCCAAACCGGGGGAAAGCCGGGGAGGAACTCGTACGTGTCGCGCGTCGACTCGGCCACATCCTGGCCGGCATAGGCGTCGGTCGCGGGATACCAAATCTCCGTCGGCAGCAAGCGCTGTCGCGCGGCGTCCGTGAGGTCGGCGGTGCGCACCCCAACCGGAAACGGGCCGCGAGCGAACGGGTCGTAAGTCATGGCCGCTACTCAAGCCCGAGTCGCAGGCAAGAATCAAGGGTCGGCTCAACTCCCGACGGCTTCCAGATTGCGCTGCACCCAGCGCCGGTAGAGATCCAGCGGCTGCGCGCCGATGATCGCTGCCTGTTGCCCGTCCATGCGAACGGCGGGAACACCGGTGACGCCAACCTCGATGGCCTCGTTGTGCTGCGCGATCGTCTCCTGCAACAGGACGGGATCGGCGCTGCGCGCCAACTCGGATTCCGGGAGCCCGGCTTCATGCCACAAGGCCGCTAACGTATCGGAATTCGTGATGTCACGGTTCTCGGCGAAGTATGCGTACAGCAGCCGCTCGTGCAGGTTCTCGAAGGCCACCTCGCCGAGCCTGGCAGCTGCTTTGGCTGCGAGGTGCGGCGGTACGCTGTGCGAGGGTGGTCCCTCGTCGCCCTGCCAGACGCGGAAGGTGCCGCCGTCCGGGTCCGCCGCCGGCCGCAGCCACGATTGCGTGTAGGCGCGGAATCTCTCCAGCGTCACGCTCGGATCGGGCCGCGGGCGCAGCAGGAAACTACGCCACTCCACCTGCAGGCGACCTCCGAACTCCTCCTTGAGGCGACGCAGGCGCACGGCCGCGTTGTAGCACCAGGGTCAGAGGTAGTCGGAGTAGACGATGAGTCGGACGGGCTCCATCGCTTCAACCTAGCACAGCCCGCTTTGGGGGAAACAGGACGAGCGTCGCTCAGGAGGTCGGTGGTTGGATCTGGTTGCCGCGGTTGGAGAAGCTCTCGGCAGTCGGGCTGGCTTGGACTTGACCGCACCACTTGCTGTTATTGATGGAGCGCGGAATGTGGACGCGGAAGGTCGAACCTTTGGCGATTTCACTCTCCACTTCAATGCGGCCCCGCAGCAACTTCAGATTGCGCGACGCGATCGCGAGGCCAAGGCCGACACCGGCGAAGGGCCGAGTGGAGGAGCTGTCGACCTGACGGAACGGCTCGAAGATGTGCGCAAGATCGTGCGAGGAAATGCCAATGCCGGTGTCGCGCACAGCGATCTCGATTTCCTCACCGACTTCCCGAGTCGACAACTCCACCTCGCCGGACGGCGTGAACTTCACGGCATTCAGCAGCAAGTTGCTCAACACCGAGAGCAGGCGCTCGTAATCCGTGGTGATCTCGATGCCCGGCAGGCTCTGCACACGCACCGCCAGACCGGGTTGCAGCGGCAGATCGTCGCATAGAGCGCGCACCTCGTCGATCAATCTGTCCACCGGAAACCGACAGGGCGATACCGACGCCCGCCCGCGTTCGAGATTGGCGTAGGTGAGCACGTTCTCCACCAGACGGTGCAGGGCACGTGCCTGTTCCACGATCCGCTGCAGGAATTTGCGGACCTCACCCACCTGCGGAAGCTCGGGACTCTCAAGTGCCAGGTCGGCGTAGCCGATGATGATGTGGATTGGCGTGCGCAGTTCGTGCGACACGTTGGCCACGAAGTCGGATTTTACCTGGTCCGCCGCCCGCACCTCGTCGTACATGCGGCGCAGCTGGTTGCTCCGCCGCTCCAGCTCGTGGGTCCGAATCTGGACCTCCTTCTCCAACTGCTTGGCCCAGGCCTCTCGCTGCAAATTGAACCGCCGCTGCTGCTTCGCCATGTCCACCACGTAGCCGTAGAACACGGCGGTAGCGAAAAAGAACGGCACCCGGATCAAGGTCGCGGCGCTCAAACTGCCGTCGTTGCCGAGTGCGATGCTGGCGACCCCAATCAGCGCCGCCCCGACGGCCAGCAACCCGAGGCTTTCGCTGATGGCAGCGAGGAACAGCTCGATGAAATAGAAGAGGAAGAACTGTTGCCCGAAACCGGCCGACAGCAGCACCAGTGCGATCCACACGGTGTCAGCAAGGAGAACCGGCGTCTGCACCCCCCAGTGGAAGAACCGCGTTGGGCTCACACGACTGAGTAAGACATTTGACCCCAGCGCAGCCACAATGAGCCCGACTTGACTGAAGGCCAGAACGGTGCGGGCATTGAAGATGGCCAGGGAACTGACCGCGATGATAAGCACATAGCGCACCAGGAGAAACATGTGACGCCGTTCGTCCGCCGTATCCCAGCCAACAGCATGCTCCTGGGCAGCGGTCACCTCGGACGCAGCAACCGCTCCATTCCCTGGCGTAACTGCGGCGGCTTCCGGCTCTGCCGTGCCTGCGGTAGTTCGGGGTACCATGCCTGGCTGATCCGCAAGTGAGGCCATTATGTCGTTGGCGTTGCGCAGCAGCAACAAGGATGCCACGACATCCGCCTTGCGCCCCCGACTTTTGCGCGCGCTTGGCGGTCCAGCTGTCACAAAACTGCCGGAGAACGTGCCATCCTGTGATACTTGAGCCACGGGCGGGGCGAGATCCAGACCGGCCGATTCGGCCTACGCCGCGCGGTCCCGACAGTGCGAAATGACGGTCCTGACCTTACCGCCCGGCTCGGGTGGACTTACATCGACCTGCAGAGGTCCGCCGGCCTCGCCATGGGCCGACGCCAGCGACCAGTACACGATTCGGGCGGCCGTGGAAAGGCGTACGTACCGGCGCGGCGCAGCCGCCGCGGTCTTCTACGACCGCGCAGTCCAAAGAAGAGTGGAGCCGAAGGGAGTCGAACCCTCGACCTCTAGAGTGCGATTCTAGCGCTCTCCCAACTGAGCTACGGCCCCACACCCATGGTAACGACAGCCCTGAGCCTTACACAACTCGCCCTGCTGCCGCAAGGGCACAAGACGGTTGCGCAACCGCCTGCGGGGTGAGTTGCCCCAACCTTTGGTCTACGGTCCCGGACGACGCGACCCTTCGCTCGACGGCGGTGCGGGGCGCTCGATCTGGCGGATCATCAACACCAGCGCGACGAGGGCCAGTACGATGAGCGCCAGGGCGATCAGCAACCCCGTGCGCCGATAGTGGATCTCATCGAAGGCTGCATGCGCGCTGGCGAGCGCCTGGTCGCCTGCCTTGATGGCCGCATCGGTGTGCTCCGCCACCGCCGCCACCGACACCGTATGCACCTGAGTGCGCGCCGTGATGATGTCCTGGTGCGCCTGCTGCAGGTCGGCGTCGGCCTCCTCCATCAACATCCCGGCCTGCCGCGCACGCGTGACCTGTTCCTCGGCTTCGTCCGCCGTGCGCACCGCTAGTTGCAGCGCAGCCAGCGTGCCGATCGCCGCCGCACCACCGCGGTCGTCGCGCTTGTGGCAGCGCCCGCACACGCCATCGTCCTCAAGTTTGAGCCAACTGTCCTTGGGCGACCGCACGCGATGGTTGCTGTGACAGGCTTCGCAGGCGCCGACCGCCAGCTTGGCGAACGCCTCCTGATGCGGCGACGACCGGAACAGGTCCATGTTGAGCGAGTGGCAGGTCCCACAGATGTTGGCGACGGACTGCACCCCCGGCGGCGTGGCGCCGTGCGAACCGTGACAGCTGTTGCATGTCGGCGCCGAGAGATCATTGGCGACGGTGAGCATGCGGTAGTGAACCGACTCTTTGTAGTCGGCGACCTGGTTGGTGGGGATCTTGTACGGCGCCATGCGCTGCGCATCGGCGTGACACGATGCGCAGGTGTCCACCACCCGCGTCGGGTAAACGGGCGAGCGCGTGTCATGCACGGACAGGATCCCATGCGCACCATGACAGGAGACACAGGTGGCGGCACTGGCATCTCCCGCCTTGATCCGCTGCCCATGCATGCTGGTCCAGTATTGCGACAGTTGATCGGTGGGTAGATTGGGCGCGAACTGCTTGATGAACGACGCGTTCTGGTGGCAACCGCCACAGAGCTCCGGGACTTGGAGCGGGGCGGGCTTGCCGCGAAACCCCTTGTCGGGATCCATCGCTTCCATCGGGTCCTCAGCTTCGGGGTTGCCGCCGTGACACGCCGGACATCCGAGCCGCGGCTGGTTGTGCACATCGTCCTTGAAGGCTTCGGCAACCGCCTTGAGCTGGTCCGTCAGCAGGAGATGACACTTTATGCAAGTGCTCCCGGGCGGTTGGTCCGCCGCGCGCGACGGAGCCGCCATCAAGGCTACGAGCGCCATCGACATCACCGATGCAGCAAGCCTGTACGCTCTTCTCGGAGTCATTTCGGCAATCCGCCAGCGAGGGAGAAAAGCGTCATACCGGAAATGTATACGATCGCCAGCCACCCGATCACGGTAAAGAGCGGGCTGCGCTCACCTTTTCGTGCCCGCCAGTCGAGCACCGGAACGAAAAACCAGAGCAGAGCTGCAAGCCCGAACGCGCCGAGGCCGAACAGCTCGCCTTCGACGTCGAAGATGTGGGCGGGGAGCAGCTTGAGCGTTTCGAACATGAACAGGAAGTACCATTCCGGCTTGATGTTCGCGGGCGCGGATGCAAACGGATCCGCCTTCTGCCCGAGGTCCCAGGGTAAGAAGGCCGCCAGCGCGGCGAGCAACGCCAACCCAATCAACCACACCAACAACTCACGCAGCATGAAGTTCGGCACGAATCGCATCGCCGGACGGCGCCCGCTCTCGGCTTGCGCCGACACCGGGATGTGCATGCCTTGCCGCTGGACGAACAGCAGGTGCGCAACGACAAAGAACGTGATCACCATCGGCAATACGGCGACGTGAAAGCCGAAGAAGCGGGTCAGGGTTGCCCCGGTGACGTCATCGCCGCCGCGCAGGAAGCGCAGGAGCCAGTCGCCGATGAGCGGCGTCTTGTGGATCATCTCGGTACCGACACGTGTGGCGAAGAAGGCCAGCTCGTTCCACGGCAGCAGATACCCGGAGAAACCGAAACCCATGCTCAGGGCCAAGAGAATGCAGCCCGTCCACCACGTCAGCTCCCGCGGCCGGGTGTACGATTTCATGAGAAACACGGAGAACATATGGACGAAGGCCGCCAGGATCATGAGATTGGCTGACCAGGAATGGATCGACCGGACCAGCCAGCCGAAGCGTACACGCGTCATGATGAACTGCACGCTGTCGAAGGCCGCTTCGGCCGTGGGCCGGTAGTACAGCAGCAAGAGAATCCCGGAACACACTTGCACGACGAAGAAGAACAGCGCCAGCCCGCCGAAGAAGTACGCCCACGAGTAGCGGTGGCGCGGCACCTCTTTGTGGCGCGCGTACTCGGCCAGCGGTTCGAGCTGCAAGCGCTCGTCGAGGAACTTGTATGCACGCTGGACCAGCGCCACGCCTACGCCCCTCGCGAGACCCAGATCTTGTCGTCGGTGACAGCCACCGTGTACTGCTCCAGCGGCCGCGGCGGTGGACCGGTGACGTTCACGCCTTGCAGGTTGTAGAACCCGTTGTGGCACGGACACCAAATCTCCTGCAGATCCGGACGATACTCGACTGTACAGCCCAGATGCGTGCAGATGGCGGTGAAGGCGCGGAAGTCCCCGTTTGGCAGGCGAATGAGCAGCGCCGGCTTCGAGCCAAAGCGAAACACCTTGCCGCTGTTCGACGGCATCTGCGCCAGCGTGCCGGCGAGCACGCGATTGGTCGCCGACTCGGCCACCTCCGGCGGAATCACGAACCGGAAGACCGGATACAACACCGACAGCGCCACGGCCCCCAGGGTAGTGCCGAGGAACCACTCCACGAAGCGGCGCCGGGTTGATCCATTGGCTTGCAACTGCTGCTCCACCAGTTTCTCCTGCAATCGACCGAAACGCGTTCGGATCGAAGGCGGCGCCGAGCCACCTGTAATGATCAAAGCGCCCCAGGAGTCGCACAACGACACAAACTGCGCCACTATGCCAGCAATTCAGCGAAGCGCAAGGTCGCCGCCGAGGTGCGCATGGCAGCCGGGGACGGTGTTACAGTTCAATCTGCAGCTGGAATATGATCTCGACACGCTGCACCGCAACCTCGGTGAAGCCCACCCCGCAGCTCCTTGAGCATCGAATACCCGAGGGTCGTCCGTGCGGATACCGGCGAGCTGGTTGATGTCAAAGAAGCGCCAAGGTTTATCTCCTGCACCGCCGTCCGCCAATAGGCCAGGCGGTATGGTTGCACTTCAAGCAACGCGTGCAGCCGTTCGAAGCTTGCGGGTTCTCCGGGCGGCCCGTTGAACGATGCACGGCTTGTTGCTGCGCCTCTTTCGCACGGGCTCTGTCATGGGCCTGCGCATTGACCACATCGACGGGCTGTCCGCACCGCGGATCGAGCACTACGAGGAACTGATCGGCGCCGAGGCGCTCGTTCTAGCGGACCTTCTCTACCGAGTGGCATCGGCGCTAGGGGACGCTTGTGGAATCGCCGGCAGCAGGCTATTTCTTTTCACAAAACAATGCCGGTGAGTGACTGACCATCGGCGTAGAAACATGCGATACGAAGTTGCTCCACCGGCAGTGATTCTGGTCCGAGCCATGGTTGGCGGCGTCTTCCTCTCGGAGGGGATCCAGAAGTTTCTCTTCCCCGCTGCCCTGGGAGTAGGCCGCTTTACGACCATCGGGATTCCGGCCCCGCAGATCATGGCTCCGTTCGTCGGCGTCGTGGAAATCGTTTGCGGTCTCCTCGTCATCCTTGGGCTCGTGACGCGGCTGGCGGCGGTGCCGCTGCTCATCGACATCCTCGTCGCCATCGCAACAACCAAGGTCCCGATGCTCTTGAAGAGTGGTTTCTGGGCCGCCGCCCACGAGGCCCGGACCGATTACTGCATGCTCCTCGGGTCAATATTCTTAGTCGCCGTTGGCGGCGGTCCTTGGTCGCTCGACGCACGGTGGAGCGTAAGCCGCAGGCCCCACTGAGCCGCCGCGCTACGAGCGAAAAGCCAACGGCGGCGTGCTCCTCGGCACAAGAACCCGCCACGGTGACAAGAGGTTGACGGCGGCCGAAGGTTTGACTACGTTCGCAATCATTGCGGCGGTGGGGTTCGCCTCGAACCATCTGCGCCAGGTCGGCCCAGATCAATGACCCCTGCTCTGAAACACGGGTAGGGGCTCCTCATAAAGCCTCTCCCAGGAAGGGAAGCGAGCCTCGTTGTTGCACAGTCCAGCATCCGTAAGCGAACCGGAGTTCGCATCCTACGGCGCTCTCAAGCAGGCGCTCGGGGAGAGTCTGTCTCAGCTCAATGCGCTGGTGTCTGCCAGTGATCAGTCAGGCCTGGGCCAACGGCTCGCTCAAATTGGAGAGAAGTTGGCGCGCGACCGTTTCCATCTCGCCGTCCTCGGGCAGTTCAAGCGCGGCAAGACCACGTTCATCAACAGCCTGCTTGGTACCGACCTCCTACCCACGGGCATCGTACCGCTCACTTCGATCGTGACGCTGGTCGAGTACGGCAGCGAGCCGGGAGCGACGGTGCATTTCCGTAACCACCGCAGCCAAGTCATCGCACTCGACGAGGTGGCTGCATACGTCACCGAACGCGACAATCCGCAGAACAAGAAGAACGTCGCCCGTGTCGAAGCGACCTATCCGGCTGCGATCCTGCGCGACGGCGTCATCCTCATCGACACGCCCGGCATCGGCTCCACCTACGAGCACAACACCGACGTCGCGTATCAGTTCCTGCCCCAAGTGGACGCCGCCATCTTCGTGGCCTCCGTCGATCCGCCACTCAGCCAGGCGGAGAAGGACTTCTTGATCGCCATTCGTGAATACGCGGCCAAGCTGTTCTTCGTCCTCAACAAGATCGACTACGTCAGCGACACGGAGCGACGCGAACTGCTGGAGTTCCTACACACTGTCTTGGCAACCGAGCTGGGCATCGTCGAGCCGAAGATCTTTCCGCTCTCGGCGAAGCGCGCGCTGGCCGCGGCGCTGCATGGCGGAGAGGATGGTGGCCTGCCGGCGTTTCGCGCCACGCTCGACCACTTTCTGCTGCACGAGAAAGGACGTGTGGCGCTCACCGCCGCAACGGGGGCGGCGCTGCGGCTGGCAGGTGAAGCGCGCTTCCTGCTCGAGGTCGAAAAGCGGGCCTTGGCGACGCCGCTCGAAGAGCTGGAGGAGAAGCTCGTCGAGTTCGACCGCTTGCGGGCACGGGCCGAGCAGGATCACCGCGACTTCCAGCACCTGCTGAAAGCAGAAGCGCAAGAGTTGATGAGCGTCCTCGATGAAGAGCTGGCGGCGCTCAAGACGCAAGAGGTTCCCGTCCTCGAAGCGGCCCTGCACGCCTTCGCCGACAGCCATCCAGAGCTGAAGGGACGCGCTCTCGCGTACCCTTTGCAGGACGAGCTGAAGCGGCTGTTGATCGATCATTTCGAGGGCTGGCGGCGTGCCAAGGAGCAGCGGCTCGATGCGGATTTCCGCGCTCTGTCCGGCCGCTTCGTTGAGGCGGCGAACCAGATCATTGCGCGCGTGGTGGAGCTGTCGGCGGCGCTGTTCAATTTGCCCCCCGTGCCTCTGGCGAGCGTCGAAGGGCTGAGCGCGGAGAGCCGGCTGTACTACATGGTGGGCGAGGACCCGGTGCTGCTCAGCATCGAGCCGATCTACTTTTCGAGCTTGCTGCCCGGGCACTTCACGCGCCGCTTCGTAATGGCCGCCGCGCTCAAGCACGTGCCGATCGAGGCGGAGCGGAACTGTGGCCGGTTACGGTACGACTTCCTGACGCGCATCGAACAGAGCGTGAACCGCTTCGCGCAACAATTGGCGGAGCGCCTCCGCCTCACGGTGGGCAGCATCCGCCACGCCATCGAGGCCGGAACCGTCGAACGCGCGCACAGCGGCGAGCAGGCGGCGGCACGGCAAGCAGCCATCGATGATCAGTTGGCGACGCTGGCCGCCGTGGACGCACGCCTGGATGCGATCCGCACGCAGGCGGCAACCTTATGATGAGGGAGGAGCAATGAGCAAACTGACGATCGCGACAGTACAGGCCTGGGAGATTCTCGACTCGCGAGGGCTCCCGACGATTGCGGTTGAAGTCACTCTGGCAGGCGGCGCGCATGGTACCGCGGCCGTGCCCTCGGGGGCGTCCACCGGCCTGCGCGAAGCGGTTGAGCTGCGCGACGGAGATCCGCACCGGTTCCGGGGTAAAGGCGTGCAACAGGCAGTGCGTAATGTGCTGGAGACCATAGCCCCCGCAGTGCGTGGCCGTGACGCCGGCCGCCAGGCCGAGATCGACCAACGCCTACGCGACCTGGATGGGACGCCAAACAAAGAGCGACTCGGAGCCAACGCGATTCTCGCCGTCTCCATGGCCGTTGCGCGTGCGGCGGCCACAGCCACGGGGCAGCCACTCTATCGCTACTTGGGTGGTCCGGATGCGGTGCTTCTCCCGGTGCCCATGCTCAATGTCATCAACGGCGGCCGCCACGCGTTGAATAACCTCGACTTCCAGGAGTTCATGATCGTCCCACACGGCGCGCCAACGTTCGCCGAGGCCATGCGCATGGCGGCCGAGACCTACCACGAGTTGCGCAACGTGCTCGCCCACCGCGGGCTCGGTACCGCAGTCGGTGACGAGGGTGGCTTCGCACCGGAGCTGCAGTCTCACGAAGCGGTGTTGGAGCTGCTGGTCGAAGCGATCGAGAAAGCGGGCTACAAAGCCGGCGAGCAGATCGCACTCGCCCTCGACCCGGCAGCGAGTGAGTTTTACGACTCCGGCCGCTACGTCCTCAAGCGCTCCGGAACAGGCGAGCTGGATGCGCGGGCGATGGTGGAATGGTATCGCGGCGCACTCCAGCAGTTTCCCATCGTCCTGATCGAAGACGGCTTGAGCGAGGACGATTGGGACGGATGGCGTCTCCTTACCAAGGAGCTTGGGAATCGAGTCCAGCTCGTCGGCGACGACATCTTCGTCACCAACCCGGCGATCATTCAGAAGGGCATCGTCTCTGGTGTCGCCAACTCCGTCCTGATCAAGTTGAACCAGATCGGCACGGTCACCGAGGCCATCGAAGCCATCAAGGTGTCTCGCCACGCAGGCTATCGCGTCATGACTTCACACCGCTCCGGTGAGACGGAAGACACCTTCCTTGCCGACTTCACGGTTGCTACCGGCGCCGGCCAGATCAAAACCGGCGCGCCGTGCCGTAGTGAGCGCACGGCCAAGTACAATCGTTTTATGCGCATCGAGGCCGAGCTTGGGGAAAGGGCGCGGTTCGCTGGGAGGTTGGGCGGCAGGGGCACCTGACAAACGGACGGCGGGCGTTCAACATGCCCGATACCGGCAGTGAAATAGACAGCTGTACGGCGATCGATCCGTACGCGCTGGTCGCTCGACTCAGCAATCTTGGTGAGATCTTTCGGGCCCAGGGGGAGATCCTGGCTGTCGGCCGAGCGGCGGCGCCTGCCCTGGCCGCGTTTCTCGACGGACCGCCCTCAGTCTTTGGGCAGCCGCGCGTAGCAGCGGCGGAGTGTCTGGGCATCATCGGCGGGAAACAGGCCTTGGCCGCGTTGCTGGCTGAGGTCGAGCGTGATCACACGGCGATCACCGAGCCGGTCACTGCACTGGCCGAAGAAACCGTGCGCAACGCGGCGGCGCGGCAGCTGGCGCGCTTCGATGACCCACGCGTGGTGCCGACGTTGCTGGTCGCGTTGTCCGTGCATCATCTCATCGGTGCTGGCGAGGCACTGGCGGCACTCGGGGAGGCGGCGGCGATCCCGCACCTCATCGACTGCTTCGAGGATGACGCGAAGCGAAACAAGGCAGTCGAGGCCGTGCGGCGCTTCGAGGCGACCGCCATCCCGGCGCTGGCGCAAGCGCTGGGGACACCGCGCCATGTCCTCGACGCCGAAACACCCAGCAGCCTGATCCGCCGCGCGGTGGCGGCGCAACTACTGGGCGAGTTGAATGCCCGCGTGGCATTGCCGCAACTCCGCTTTGCGCTGGACGATCACGCGCAATCGGTCAGCATTGCGGCGGAGCTTGCCCTCGCGCGCACCTCCCCTGCCGAAACCGATGCTGGCCCATTGCTTGCGGGACTCGATGGTTCCGACCCGGTGACGCAGGACGAATGCGAAGCCGCCCTGAGGCAGCTTGGAGCTTTCGTCTCCGCCACAGTACGGCAAGCCGCTCTTGGCCGGACGGTGCTGCTGCCGTCCGGGCAAGCACATCGTCTCAGCTCGTTCGCGCGTCGTCGCGCTGTTGCGCTCCTGAGCGCAGTTGACCCTTTCCAGTTCATCGACGCGTATCCGGCGCTTCTGCGGGATGGGGACGCGGCTGTTCGTTACCAGGCTGTGACCGAGGTGACGAAAATGGAGGACCCAGAGCGTACAACTCTTCTCGCAGCCGCTGTTCGTGATCCCGACCCGCGGGTGCGGGCGGTCGCGCGAGCCACGGGTGGCGGCCGGCCCACCTGGCTGAACCGCAACGTCGTCGGCATCGGACTCACCAGCCTGCTCAGCGACGCTGGTCACGAGATGGCCACTGCGGTCCTGCCCGCGTTCCTGGCGACGATCGGCGCGGCCGCGGGCGCTCTTGGAGCAATCGAGGGCGTCGCCGATGCCGTATCCAGCTTTGCGAAACTGGGCTCTGGCTGGTGGAGCGATCGCATCGGCCACCGCAAGACGATCACCGTTAGTGGGTACACACTCACCGGCGCCTCCACGGGCATTTTTGCGTTCGCGGCCGGCTGGCCGCTGGTGTTGGCCGCGCGGGTGATCGGCTGGTTCGGCCGCGGCGTCCGCGGCTCGCTACGTGACGCCATGCTTGCCGAATCGGTGGAGCCCGCCGATGTCGGGAAAGCGTTCGGGTTCCATCGTGCCGGCGATACCATCGGCGCGATCATTGGGCCGCTCCTCGGGGTAGCGGCGATCGGACTCCTGCACGGGCTCTTCCCTGATCCCTCGATGCCCTTTCGCATCGTCTTCCTGCTGACCTTGATCCCCGGTCTTGGCTCGGCGCTAGCGTTCGTGCTCTTGGTGCGCGAGCGCCGCCGCACCCCGAACCACGCCCTCGCGTTCTGGCACAGCGTGCGCAGCTTGCCGCCGCCGTACCGCCGCTTCCTGGTTGGTGTGTTTGTCTTCGGCCTGGCGGACTTCGCACCGACGCTGCTGATCTTGCGCGCCACTGACGTGTTGTCTCCGACACACGGTATTGCGCACGCGGCGCAGCTCGCCGCGCTGCTCTACGCGGTCCGGAACGTGCTCTATGCAGGCGCCTCGTTCCCCATCGGCGCGCTCGGTGATCGTATCGGAAGGCGGGGGTTGCTGGCGGGCGGCTATGCCATCGCTGCGCTTACCTTCGTCGGCTTCATGCGTCCGACCTCCGATCTCCCGTATCTGACGCTCCTGTTTGCGGCGGCCGGAGTTTTCATCGCCGTCGAGGACGCGCTGGAAGGCGCGATCGCCGCCGAACTGCTCCCCGCGGAAACGCGCGGGCTAGGCTATGGCGTGCTCGGAAGCGTGAACGGTGTCGGGGACTTGTTTTCGAGCGTCATCGTGGGGGTCCTGTGGGCGCAGGTCTCCGTCACCGCGGGGCTGGTCTATGCTGCCGTCTTGAGCTTGGCCGGTGCGGTGCTGATCCTGCGGGTACGGTGATCATGGCACCGTGAGACACTCTCCATGTCGCACTCGCCGTTACAGATCGCCGCTTGCCTCCAGCGGTTGCGGCGCGACCCTGCAGCTCTGATCGGGCGTGAGCGAGAATCGGCCGTCCTTCGTGCGCATCTCCGCTCGCGCCATTCGGTGTTTGTGAGCGGTCCCTCAGGCGTCGGCAAGACCGCGCTGCTCCAAGCCACGTACGGCGAGTGGAGCACCGAGCGGGAAGGCTTTCCGCTCTTTTACTGCGCCGAGAGCGGCACGCGCCGCGGCATCGCCACCCACATGCTCGTCAACTTGTTTCTCCATCGCGGCCGCTTGGAAAGCCGCTACATCGAACGGCGGAAGACCGTAACGTCGCTCGGTGGGCTGCGCCGCTTCCTTGCGGACGAACGCTTGGCGGATCTCAAGCGCATGATGCACCAGAACCTGGGTGCTGATCCCGTCTGCCTGCTGCTCGATCATGTTGATGATCCCGATCCCAAGGTCGCCTCGTTGATCGAGGTGTGGCTGGAGACGATACCGCTCGTGCTGGTTGCCCGCAGCGCGGACGCGGTCGGCCGCGTGCGATGGTTGCTCTCCGCGTTCGAACGCATGGAGCTTCTGCCTTTGCCCGAACCGACACTGCTCCGTCTGGCCCGTGACATGGCCGGGAGACTGGGCGCCCGCTTGCGTGAGGCCGACGTGCACGAGGCGGTCGCGCTGGCGGCGGGCAATCCCGCGCAGATGCAACGTCTGCTGCACGCCGCGGCACGCCCCGAGTATCAGAAGAGCGGCGCCGTGCAGTGGAAGTTGGTCCAGCTGGATGAACGTATTCGCGCCATCGGCCTGGGAGACCATGCGCGTATCAGGCGGAGAAGCGCATGAGCCCATGGGGCGGCGGAGAGCGGGTGGTGAACCGCGTGAACCTCCTCGCTTGCTGGGTCGTCCTAGAAAAAGTAGACTGGCCGTGGGAGATGGCATTCCTCCCTGCACGTTCAACCGCCGCGAGGCTGATGATGCCTACAAATGACCTGGAGCAGGTTTTGTGGGTACACACATGCAGCCGTTGTTACGCGGCGTCCTCGCGGACGATCTCGACGACAAGGCCGATGCGCCGCGCGTTGTCAGTCCCGACGAGATCATTGCTCGGCCCGGGGGCGTCGAACCGCTTCCTTCCGAATCACCGCTGGGCGCAGCGCCCGAGTCCCGCGGTGACGCGGACGCGGTGGAGTCGCGCCTTGCTTGTGCGGCCGATGTCGCCACCGGTCCCTTGCGCTTCCACAGCATTCTGTTTCGAGGACCGGACGAACCTACCGCGTGGGAAACACGTCAAGCGCCGGTCTTCTTCCATGACCTGAATCTCGATCAGATCGTGCAAACCGTCACCGCGGGATGGCAGGACTACGATCTCGCGCCCTTCTTCCACACCCCTCTCCACAATCTCAACGCGATCGCCTATCGCCAGGAAATCATGCGGGACCTCGAAGACGAGACCGTGATGCGAATCGTCAAATCATTCTCGCAACGCATGCGCGCGATGCGCGAGCATCTCAGTCAAGCAAAGAAAGCCTATTACAAGTACGAAGGGGAGCGATGGTTCCTGGGCGCGGTCGAAATCTATGGCGAAGCCGTCGAAGACCTCTGGCAGGACCTGTGTCGGCTCGACTTGGCATCGCGTGGCCTGCGCGCCTTCCGCGAGTATCTGGCGGAGTATATCGGATCTGCCGCCTTCTGCGCGCTCGCGATGGAAACGAGGAAGCTGAAGTCCGATCTGACCGCCATCAGGTACGGCCTGCTGATCAAGGATAACAGCATCACGGTTCGCCACTACGACGGCGAGGTCGACTACACCGCCGCGGTCGAAGAGACCTTCGAGAAATTCCGGCGCGGCGCGGTGAAGGACTACCGGGTCAAGCTCCGGAACCGGACGGGCATGAACCACGTCGAGGCGCAGGTGCTGGAGCGGGTGGCTTTGCTGAATCCAGACACGTTTCGCGCCCTCGACACGTATTGCGCGGACCACGTGGAGTATCAGGACGAAGAGATATCCCGGTTCGACCGTGAGATCCAATTTTACGTTGCCTACCTTACGTATCTCGAAAGACTCCGGCGCGCCGGACTGAGCTTCTGCTATCCGCAGCTCTCGCAAACGTCAAAGGAGGTCAGCAGCCGCGAAACCTTCGATCTGGCGCTGGCCGACAAGCTCATCGACGAAAAGGCTGCCGTTGTCTGCAATGATTTCTTCTTGCGCGGCCCGGAGCGCGTACTCGTCGTGTCCGGTCCGAACCAGGGAGGCAAGACGACGTTCGCCCGCATGTTCGGCCAGCTGCATTATCTCGCCAGTCTGGGCTGCCCATTGCCGGGCACGGAGGCTCGGCTGTTCCTTTTCGACCGCCTCTTCGCGCATTTCGAGCGGGAGGAGGACATCACGAATCTGCGCGGTAAGTTGCAGGACGATCTGGTCCGGATCCGCCACATTCTAGATCAGGCGACGCCGAACAGCATCATCATCATGAACGAGATTTTCTCGTCGACCACGCTCAAAGATGCGGTGTATCTGAGCAAGAAGGTCATGGCGAGACTCTCCCAGTTGGACTTGCTGGGCGTCTGCGTCACGTTTGTGAGTGAGTTGGCGTCGTTTGACGACAAGACGGTGAGTGTCGTCAGCACGGTCGATCCCAAGGATCCGGCGGTTCGTACGTACAAGGTCGTGCGACGACCGGCCGATGGACTGGCATACGCGCTTGCGATCGCCGAGAAGTACCGGGTGACGTACGACCGGCTGAAGGAACGGATCAAGATATGAGAGCGCTCCTGATGTACCCGGATCGGGACTTCAGCCTGCAGCAGGAATTGCCGCGCCACACGGAAGCTCTGACGCAGGACCTGGAACTCGACACACTGCTGCGCGCCATGGCGGGCGAGGACGAGTTTCTGCTCAACGTGGCGCGGGCAGCGCTGTTCTCAGGTCTGCAGAACGATATCGACACGGTCCTGTACCGGCAGGAGATCGTGAGAGATTGCCTGAAGCACCCGGCCGTGGTCAGGCAGCTCTACGACCTCGCCGTGGAGGCGATTGAAAGAGAGCGGAAGCGCTATTTCGGCTTTTTCAGCCACTATCCGGCCGCGATTCTGCACGGCTCGATCGATCTGCTGCAGATGTTCATAGGCATGCTCAGGAAATTGAAGGGCATTACCGACGCGCAAGCCGGCCGATTCGAGTCGAGGGGCTTCACGGCCCTTTTCGCGATGCTCCAGAAGGAATTCAGCGACGAGTACTTCGCCAGGGTCCAGGAGCACCTGACGGAGCTGAAGTTCAGCGCGGGCGTCCTGGTGAGCGCCGAACTAGGCAAGGGCAACGAAGGCACCAACTACGTGCTGCGCCAGGCGCGCGATAGCAGGGCGAACTGGCTCATGCGGATGCTTGGCAAGAGGCCGCCTGGTTACACCTTTCGCATCGCCGAGCGCGACGAGGCCGGCGCCCGGGCCCTGTCGGAACTGCGGGATCGCGGGATCAATCTGGCTGCGAATGCCCTCGCCCAGTCCGGGGATCACATCCTGAGCTTCTTCCAGATGCTGCGGACGGAGCTCGCCTTCTACGTCGGCTGTCTGAATTTGCACGACACACTGGCAGCCAAAGGGATGTCGATAACCCTTCCCCGGCCGCAGGCTGCGGGCGCACGCAGTCTCCGCTTCAGCGGACTGTCCGACGTCTGCCTGGCGCTGAGCATGGAGCAGAGCATCGTAAGCAACACGCTCGACGCCGACGGCAAGAGCCTGGTGATCATCACCGGCGCGAACCAGGGTGGAAAGTCGAGCTTCCTGCGCAGCATCGGTCTGGCGCAGGTGATGATGCACTGCGGCATGTTCGTCGTCGCCGAGTCCTTTTCTGCGGAGCTCTGTGCTGCTCTGTTCACGCACTACAAGCGGGAAGAAGACGTCACGATGGAGAGCGGAAAACTCGACGAGGAGATCAGGAGAATGAGCGACCTCGCCGACAGGGTCGGACCGGACGCGATGCTGCTCTTCAACGAATCGTTTGCCTCGACCAACGAACGCGAGGGCTCGGAGATCGCGCGACAGGTGATCTGCGCCCTACTGGAAAGGCGCATCAAGATCTTCTTCGTCACGCATCTGTATGGGTTCGCTCATGGCTTCTTCGATAGGAAGACGGACGACGCCATCTTCCTGCGTGCCGAAAGGCAAGCTGACGGGACACGAACCTTCAGACTCATTGAAGGGGAGCCGTTGGAGACCAGCTATGGCGAAGACCTCTACAGGGAGGTATTCGCGCCCGGAGCCGAGGAGGTGGGCGCGGAGTGACATCAGAGTGCAGCACTGTATCAGAGCAACTGGTGGCAGACGACGCGTCAAGTGGTGTCGCCCAGCGCCTCGCCCGTTTGCTTGACGGTGCAGGCTTGCATGATCTCGCCACGGCCGCTGATGAGGAGACGAAGCGCCTGCGCACCGGCGTATGCACGCTGGCGGTCGTCGGCGAGTTCAAACGTGGCAAGTCAACCTTGATCAACGCGCTGATTGGAGCGGACCTGTTCCCGGTAGGGGCCTTACCGCTGACCGCCGTCGGCACACGGGCCGAGTTTGGCGAATCCGTGAGCGCGGTCGTCGAATTTCTTGACTGCCGCAGAGAAGCGATCGATCCTGCGGCCATGGCTGACTACGCCACGGAACGTGGCAACCCGGCCAACCAACAGCGAGTATCCGCCGTGACCGTCACCACGCCCTCGCCACTACTGAGGGCACCGTTGTGTCTCATCGACACGCCGGGCATCGGTTCCGCCTTCGCTGATGTCAGCGGCACCGCCCGCACGCTGCTCGGCCAGGCCGACGCCGCATTCGTCGTGCTGAGCGCCGAGCAACCAGCGAGCCGACGCGAGCTGGAGTTCGTGCGCGAGGTGATCGCCAGCGGCGCATCGACATTCGTAGTCGAGAACAAGATCGATCTGGTTCCACCGTCGGAGCGAGCCGCGGTGCTGGGGTTTGTACGCGAACAACTTCGTGACGTCGGCAGCGAGGGCGCGCCGCTGTTCCCACTCTCTTCTGTGGACGCTCGGCACGCGCAGCGTCGTGGCGATCGCGGCGCGTTGGACGCGTCCGGCTTACCAGCACTCGAACAGGCACTGATGGCGTTCGGCGCACATGAGGGTCCCGCCGCAGTTACGCGCGGGGCACGGCGGCGCCTGTTGCAGCTCGTCGACCAAGCACTGGCGCGGCTGGAGTTGGAACGCCGCAGCGGGCCGCTGGTCCATCAGTGGCAAGGCGAGCGTCGGGCGCAGGTGCGGCGACGGCTGAATGTCGTACTTTTCCGCGACATGCTCGATGGCAAAGACCGTGTGGCCGCGGCCGAGGAGGACATCGCGCTTCGTCTGGCGTGCCTCGGGTCGGAGTCGGACATTTGGCACCGCCTCGACGGCGCGCTGAACGGTTTGCGACCGGAGCGTTGGCGGCCGGCCCGACACTGGGCCGCCCACCTCGAGGCACGCGTTCGCCACACCCTCGACGACAGCGTCAATGAATGGAGCGACGCCGAGCGCGCCACACTCGCGGCCGCCGCAACGGAATCAACCGCTGCCTGGCGATTTCGCGCTGTCGAGCTGCTGGTGCCGATCGTCGGGCCGATCGAACCGCCCGCACCACCGGCGATAGACTTCCTCCCGCCCTTCCTGGCGCTGCCCCCAACGCGTTTGACGCGTCCGTTTCTTCTGCCCGGCAAACTCGCGTTGTGGCAGGCGCGCTGGCGCGCCCGGCAGTGGCTGCGTAACACTCTCCCGGCCATGCTGGAGGCCCGCCGCACTGCTGTGGCGGCAAGCGTGGCGGCGGCCTTGCGAGCGGCGGAAGAACGATTCCACAAGCAGCTCGAAGCGCTGGCTGAAAGCGCTGCCGACAAGGCGCCGGTGCGCGCGCCGGTTGCCGCTGGGAACGACGCGGTTACGGCCGAACTGCGCCGACTTCGGGCGGCGCTGAAGGAGGAAGGTGATGGCCGTTAGGGGTTGGTAAGAAATAACTTTTCCAATTTGCCTGGGCTTGTGCTATGCATGCCGTGTGCGGGATTATTGCCGCATGGCCGACAAACGGTGTGC
>Ga0326728_10005632_pt1 | contig 34779 bp, 27 predicted proteins | sample MB3enrmetagenome_FD_207602 | JGI IMG/M metagenome (GOLD analysis project Ga0326728, IMG submission 207602) | Lab enriched peat soil microbial communities from McLean, Ithaca, NY, United States - MB31MN | ecosystem: Environmental > Terrestrial > Soil > Wetlands > Peat | place: USA: New York...
CCCTGGAGCGTGTCTGCGATGCACGTGCCGGTCTTCCTATTTTGATCCAACATTATCAAAATAGGGGTCCGACTCGATCTCAACGCGCTGGTGAGCAAGCTCCTGGCGGATAGCCGCATAGGGAGAAGCCTGAAGGCGCTCGGTGGACACCCACCCCGTTTACAAAACGAGGGTCAATAACGGGGGTCGGTACGGCTTGGCGGTACGCTCCTGAATCCCCCCTCGCAGGCCGTCTCCCGTGACTTCCATTCCGGCCTCCCAGGCCGCGTTCGGAATGTCTCCAGCCGCCGTTTCGGCGCGGTCTCCCACATAACGCGGCATGGCCGCCGCCCTTACATCCCCCCCAGCGCCTGATGCAGATCCCCACCGACGGCGCCACCCACCGGGACAAAAAAGTGTAGACATTCTACATAAAAGTGAGTAGACTGTCTACATAATGACGGCACGAGCGGCTTCCCGCGTGGATCTCCTTCAGGGGACTCTCGACCTCCTTATCCTTCGCACGCTGCTTCTCGGAAGAGCCCATGGGCACGCCATCGCAAAGCACATCCAGCGAACTTCCGGGGACCTGCTCCAGGTCGAAACCGGATCGTTGTATCCGGCGCTGCACCGGCTGGAGGCTCGCGGCTGGATCGCGGCGGCTTGGGAACTGTCGGAAAAAGGAAAGCGGGCGAAATACTACCGCCTGACGGCCAAGGGCCGCGAGCAGTTGCATGCCGAACGGACGAAATGGGAGACGTTCTCCCGCGCCATGGGACTGGTTTTGAATCCACTCAATCGGGAGCCGGTATGAACCGGATCTTCCGCAAGCTGGGCTGGATGGCTCGGCGAAGCGAAAAGGAAGCGGAACTCAGCGACGAACTGCGGTTCCACCTGCAAGAGGAAGCCGAACAAGCCGAGGCTGCCGGGCTGACCGCGGAACAGGCCAGATCCGCCGCGCAGCGGGAACTCGGGAACGTCGCGTTGTTGATGGAGGACACCCGCGCTACGTGGGGATGGACATGGTTGGAGCGATTCTGGCAGGACCTGCGGTACGCCGTTCGGATGCTGCGCAGGAACCCGGGATTTGCCGCCGCCGCCATTTTGTCGCTGGCGCTGGGGATCGGCGCCAATACGGCGATCTTCAGCTTGCTGGATGCCGTCGTGTTCCGGCCGCTGCCGGTGGCCAATCCGCGCCAGCTCGTACAGTTCACGAACACGCTTCCACTGTGGGAAACCGGCAGCAGCATCCCCAACAGTTTGTATGCCTACCCGCAGCTCGAGCGGTTTCAGTCGCAGTCGAAAACCCTGTCCGGCATGTTCGGCTGGGCGGGGCTTGGGCGCATGAACGTTGGGTTCCATGGGACATCCGGAATCGCCGATGCCGAAGCTTGCAGCGGCGACTTCTTCTCCGTTCTCGGCATCGCCCCGCAATACGGCCGGTTCTTCTCGGCAGGCGAAGACCGGGTGGGCGCGCCCGTGGCCGTTATCGGCGATGGCTACTGGCGCGATCGATTTGGGGCGGATCCTTCCATCGTCGGAAGCGCCATCACCCTCAACCGGATTCCCTTCACGGTGATTGGCATCGCCCCTCCCGAGTTCTGGGGAGTTTCAGTGGGAAGCAGCCCGGACCTTTGGCTTCCGCTCCACGCCATGGATCGTTTCAAACCGGACAGCCGGCGATGGACGGAGCCTTTTTCGGCCTGGATGCAGATTGCCGGGCGGCTTCGTCCCGGAATCCCGCGCGAGCAGGCGCAAGCCGAACTGGATGTGATTCACAGGCACTTCCTGAGGGAGCGGATGTCGATCTCGGAACTCGGCGGCCTGGAGAACGTGCAGCGCTTCGCTCGCGAAGGACACCTGCTGCTCCGGCCAGCCGCAAGCGGCGTGGATAGCGGCCTGCGGGACAGCTACGCGTCCGCCTTGAAGCTGCTGATGTGGGTGGCGGGCATCGTCCTGCTGGTGGCGTGCGTCAACGTAGCCAACCTGCTGCTGGCGCGCGCTTCCCATCGGCGCCGCGAGATTGCGGTAAGGATGGCGCTGGGAGCCAGCCGCGGACGGCTGGTGCGGCAGCTTGTCACCGAAAGCATGGTTCTCGCCTTGGCCGGCGGCCTCCTGGCAATCCCGATGGCGTGGTGGGGCAGCCTGGCGCTGGTGAGCATGATCTCGGCCGCGGATTCGCCGGTGCCGCTGGCCGTCGATCCGGACTGGACGACCTTCGCCTTTACCGCCGCCGTGTCGCTGCTCGCGGGAATCCTCTTCGGCCTGGCGCCCGCCCTGCGCGGCACTCGCGCCGATCCCGGTCCCGTGCTGAAGGAAGGGACGCGCCCGGTCGGCCGGTCCTCGCACACGCTGGACCGTGCCTTGGTGGTGGCGCAAGTCGCCCTCTCCGTGGTCCTCGTCACGGGCGCCGGACTCTTCCTGCGCACCCTCGGGAAGCTCTGGGACGTGAACACCGGATACGACCGCGAGAACGTGCTCATGTTCTCGGTGGACGCCAAACTGGCGGGCTACCCAAGCGACCGCGCCGGCGCGGTCTATCGCGAGATTCTCCAAAAGGTGCGGGCCCTCCCTGGCGTGACCTCCGCCACCGCCTCGATTGTCCGCCCGGTGGACGACGAGTTCAATCTGCTCGACCAGGTCAACGAAATCGATGGCCGCAGCCTGCCCGAACCGAGCGTCATCCGCGTCGCGTGGAATGCCACCAGTCCCGGCTATTTCTCGACCATCTCGACGCCGCTCGTCTCGGGACGGGATTTCGACTCGCACGACGGCGAAAGCGCGCCCAAGGTGGTCATCGTCAGCGAGTCCCTTGCCAACCGCGCCTTCCCGAACCGGAATCCGATCGGCCACCGGCTGGGTGATGCAACCATCGTGGGTGTGGTGAAGGACTCGCTGTACAGGGGCGCGCGCGACCGGCCGAGGCCCCTGCTGTATCACCCGCTCTTCCAGCACGGCCCGGATCAGGAGTACCGCTGGGGGTTCGTTTCCTTCGAGCTGCGCTACGGCTCCCTCTCCAACCTTGCGGAGGAAGTGCGCCGGGAAGTCGCTTCCGTGGACCCCAACCTGCCGGTGTTCCGCTCCAAAACGCTGGCCGCGCAAACCGCGGAGTCGTTGATGGAGGAGCGGCTGCTGGCGGCGCTCTCCACGTTCTTCGGCGCTCTCGCTCTGCTGCTCGCCTGCGTCGGTCTCTACGGCCTGATGGCGTACGCGGTGGCGCGCCGGACGGCCGAGATTGGCATCCGGCTGGCGCTCGGCGCGCGGCGCGATGGCATCCTGTGGCTGGTCCTGCGCGAGACGCTCTGGCTCACATTGGCGGGCATCGCCGCCGGAGTCCCTTTGGCCCTGTGGGCGGCGCGGTACGCGAAGTCGGAGCTGTTCGGAGTCAGCCCGGCCGACCCGTTGACGATAGGGGTCACGGTCGCGCTCTTGCTCGGCGTCGCCGCGCTGGCCGGATACATCCCGGCCCGCCGCGCCGTTGGCGTGGACCCGGTGGTGGCCTTAAGGTACGAGTAGGACGGTGCTCCTCACGGATGCCGCCCCTCGTCCTGGCGAGAGTCCGAAAACGCGGGGACTGACGGCTCCGTCCCAAGGCGCCCGCCGCTCCCAGCGGAAGCACCGAGTTTCCCAGCGCCGCGTGGACGGAGCCGTCTGTCCCCGTTGTTTTCGCCCCCGGCGACCACCTTCGTTCGCGCGCCCTCTCGGACGCCGGCAAGGCCGGGCGCCACCGAGGCGCGCGTCATGTGGAAACGGAATCGGATCCGGGCGAAGCGCGGGGCGGCGGCAACTACCAAAGCCTGATCAACGATGCCCTACGGCAGCATATCGCGCGCGCGCACAAGCCTCTCGAGGAACCGCTCCGCCGCGCCAGTTAGTCCGTGTTTCGCTCGGATACCGCCCTTCGTCCTGACGATAGTCCGCGAAAACGCGGGGACTGACGACTCCGTCCCAAGGCGCCCGCCGCTCCCAGCGGAAGCACCGGCTCTCCCTGCGCCGCGTGGACGGAGCCGTCTGTCCCCGTTGTTTTCGCCCCCGGCGACCACCTTCGTTTGTCGCGCGTGAGAAGCGCGGGTCGGGGCCTGTCACGGAACGCCCGTTCCACACGTGGGGCGCCGCTCCCTGAGGATCCGGGAGAGAAACCCGCCGGGCACGGAATCTGAAAAAGAAATTCTGGGCCACCGCTAAACACCGATGAACACCGATAAGCAAACAAGGGACTTATAGAAAGTGCGTCCTTTTGGCGTGTCTCAAAGATGGGGTTCGGTCCAATTATCGGTGTTCATCGGTGTTTAGCGGTGGCCCATCAGGTTCTTGGCTCCGAGATGCCTGCGCCCGCTTGTGGGGCGATTGCTTCACGGGTTCCCGCGGTCGCGGTTGGCACGGTCGTTCCGGAGCGTGCCCTTAGTGTTCGCCCCCGCCGGCGTTCACGGCGACCGATCGATCGGCCCGCTCACGCCGCGTCGGAAGCCGCATCGGCCGGCGGCAATCCACCCCAGATCAGAACATCGGGGCACAAGTCGGCGCCGTCAGGCCAAACCAGAGTGCCGCCCTCCACACGCAACTCCCGGAATCGCGCCTCGTCGTCCCGAATCCCGGCAAAAACCGGACCGGCAAGCAGGGGTTCGAGATCTCTCTCGACCACGCGGCCGTCGGTCAGTGTGAGCCGTACGCGGTAGTTGCCCAGCGGCTTCGCTTCCCGGATGCGAACCAATCTCATGTCTCCTCCTCAGTCCAGCGGGGCGATGGGTTCCAATGGCGCTCCGCCACGAGCCCGTTCCCAATCCGCTCTCAGTTCCTGGCGATGAAGCGCCGCCCATTCGAGCACCAACGCCATGGCTCTCCTCGGGAGATCGCCCCTGAGGACGGACAGCGTCTCTATCTCAACGAGGGCCTCGTGTTCGCCATATTCGGCATGAAAGTGCGCCGGACTGTGGTCCGCAAAGTACATCCGGACCACAATCCCAAAGAATCGAGCCACCTCGGGCATTTCTTCTTTCGATTTTACGCCCTCCGCAAGCGCCGCGTCCGAAGCCGCATCGGCCCGTCGCAACCCCCCCGGATCGGGACACATCGGGCCCGCTCGCTCGCCGGCCAAGTTCCAGTGATCTGCGTGACGCGGGACGGGTGGTGGAAGCCCGCGGGAACGTGCCGCCCGTCCTCGGTTTGTTCCGAGCGCCCTGGACGATTTGGAAGCGGTTGGCGTGGGCTGTGCTGAAACTGGTAAAGCGGAGCACGCCGGACCGCACCCAGGTTCACGGGTTTACGGCGGTCTTCGGAATGGCCGAATGGCGGACCGGGGTGCATAGTACGGGATGTGCAGGAAGAAGAGAGGAAAGGAGGGAGGAAAGGAGGGCAGCGTTCCACCCCCCGACTCTGCTAGACTATTCAAAACGCATGAATAACCGCGCGAGCGAGAAGGGCATGGTCGTATGTCTGCCGAGGTGACGCGGATTAAGAGCGGAGCTTTCGAAGTAGGGCAAGGCCCGGTCCGGATGCGTGTGACGAAAACCGGCCCGCAGGAGAACACCATTGAACTCAGGGTGGAGTATGACAAAGCCGAGGTGCCTAGTCGGGCATACTACGCAGACTTCTGCGACGTCATACGAGGCCGCGCCGGTGTGAGCCTGATCTTCGGGAAGCTTAAACCGGGGACTTCGGTCCTGCGAAACAAGGTCGAGATTGTTTTCCCAGAGGAACTCTTCGTTCGCCAATTGTGGAAGAGCTCGCGTGGGGTTCACGAGAAGGCCCGGATGGAATTTGAGAAGAAACCACTACAGCCAATCGATGACTTGACCGATACAGAGATCGTCCAGGCGTTTAGGGCAAACAACGTGATGATGATGGGCGCCACAGAGGAAGCGCTCTTCGATTTTTACCATATTGCTCCGACCGACGTACACTATGCGTTCCTGAAAAAGAAGGCGGAGATACCACTGGATCCAGTAATTCGCATCGTGCTGGCTACCCCTTTGGTTTTCGAGTTCCTTGAAAAATGTCGAATCATCGCGGAACAGTTTCCAGATTTTCAGCGTATAATGGAATCGGAGTAGTTTGCAATGAAGACAGTTTGGGACATCTCGGAGAGCGAACACACCCCTTCGGTGAACACGCAGCCAAACAGAGTTCGCGTGTCTAAGCCACCTGTTTTCAGTGTTATAGCCATAGCTGCCAGTGCGATATTCTGCGCTGTCCAAGCTCCGCTCATCAGCCACGACCCAGGCTGTACGTCCACGAACATCATAAGCGTTCAAAAGGTCTCGCGCGCAGAGTCGACCGCAGCCGCGGGTCCTACAAGGCGACCGCGGGAGCAGTACAGTCCAGACGCTACAGCGGGGATGTCTACTCGGCGGCTGGCTGAGGTGGCGACTCGCCTGTTTTCGCCGGTTGAGGAAACCGGTGTCGATGTCGATTACAGCTTCGGCTAAAAGGACTGGTTCGAGTCTTGGCCGAAGACCTGTACGAACTTCCACGATCTGAGATCTGTCAAGGGGACATACTGGAAGTACTGCCGAATTCCCACCTCACGCCGCCCCTCACAGCACTGTTCCCGCGCTCTCAAGGAATCATGGCTTGTGAGCCTGAGACCCACCCAGAGTTCGACGACAGGCACCAACCAGTGATCGCTTCGTGCCGACGCGCGAAGGCAATGCTGTTGACCTACGATTGCGAAATTGACAAGCCCCAGGTGAGGAACTGGATAGTGTCCCCGGTGGTACCTCTGGCGGAAATACCAGGTTCCAGCCACAGCGATGTCAAGAAGAATAAGGTGTTCCACCTTCTATACCTGCCCAAGTATAGGGGCATCCTCGAGGACAGCGTCCTGCTTCTGAATCACATGACCACATTGTCAAGGGAGTTCGTCAGCACTGCGCACAGGATTGTGTCTTTGAGCGATATCGGCCGACGGGCGCTCTACATCCAGCATCTGCGCTGGCTGGCTCGATGGCAGATCAATGATATTCGCTGCCCGAACTGTCTCGCCCTGTTCAACGCGGCGGATGGCATGACGGTGCGCCCCCCTGACTGACACAGTTCCCGGCTGGGGCAGCCACCACCCAGCGTTGGCGAACTTTGCGTAACGCGCGGCCGGAACGCTAACAAACGCGGCGCTTTTGGCAACGAATCATCCATAACTTATAGGCCTGTCAAGACACAACGGCTTTCGAATCGCTAACCGTCGTTTAGTCCAGATACGAACCCCGAAAAGTCCCGTTCCCTGAAGGATCAGGAATGGCAATCGCCCTGTCCCCTCCTCACACTTCTTCAACGCCTGCTCCAAATCCCCGATCAAATCCTCCACATCCTCGATCCCCACCGAGATCCGCATCAGGTCCGGCGTAATCCCCATCTCACGCAGGACCTCCGGCGCCACCGAGGCATGCGTCATCGTCACCGGATGCTCGATCGGCGATTCCACCCCGCCCAGCGATTCCGCTAGCGTCAGCACCTTCACCCGCTCCAGCAGCCGGAATACTGCATCCTGCCCGCCCCTCAGGCAAAAGCTGAACGTGCCGCCGTAGCCGCTCATCTGCCGGCCAGCCAACTCGTGCTGCGGGTGCGACTCCAGCCCGGGATGCGGCACCCCCGCGACCTTCTCATGCCCCTCCAGCCAGTGCGCCACGGCCAGAGCGTTGCGGTTGTGCTCCTCCATGCGCAGCGCCAGCGTCTTCACCCCGGCGCAGCGCCAGGAAGCAGTCCTTCAGGCCGGCGCACGTGCCCATGGCGTTGTCCCGGCTCGACTACTATGACGTCTGGTTCCCGAACCTGTCGCCCAGCGCCGAACTGGTGAAGGAAGCGCCGGGAGCGGCGGACCAGCGCGCATGGGTCGCATTCAACCGGAAGTTCCGGCGGGAAAAGGGAGCGCCCGATCGAAGCCGCGAACTGGACCTGCTGGCGGCGCTGTCGCATCGCGCCAATCTTCCGCTCGGCTGCTGCTGCCAAAACGAGAGCCGCCGCCACCGGTCCGCGCTTCGGGAACTTCCGGCGGAGCGCGGCGCCGGCGTGGTTTGACGGCGAGCGGCATCCGGCCGGGGAAGACCGTTGGATAGCGCTATGGCTGGATGCCCTTCTTGACGCGGCACGAGAATTAACAATTCCGGGATACGGTATTGACAGCCCGGATTGGCTTCGCTGGCGGAATCGGCAGATAACTGGAACTGCAAAGTATCGCGCGAAACCCGCTAGGCGCAGGCGACCTCTTTGAGAATTGCGCCAATACCTTTAAACTGCTGGTATGAGGCCCGCAAGGAACGGATCGCAGATGACGATTCGGCTGGCCCGGACAGCGGCCGCGGTGGATCTGTGGAGTTCTCGCGCGGCGATGTCGTGCCTCCTGCCCGTTTTCTGGATGATGTTTGCCGCCGGGTTGGCATCCGCGGAGGGCCGGATACAGGCAGTGCCGGGACAGGACGCGCCCGGAACTATCCGTGGCGCAGTCACGGACCCATCCGGATCGGTGGTGGTGGGAGCCGTTGTTACACTGGAAACCGCCGCCTCCACGGGCCAACGTACAACCATCGCGGACGAGGCCGGGACTTTTCACTTCTCCGCCGTGGCGCCGGGGAACTACACGGTTACGATCACCGCCAGTGGCTTCGCGGTTTGGAGCTCGGCGGTCGTCGTGGCCCGTTCGGGCGAGGATCAGCCGTTGCTGTCTGCCGTACTACATGTAGCTCCCGCCTCCGCTCAAGTGGATGTGGTTCTGCCGCCGCGCGAACTGGCCGCGGAGCAAGTGAAGGCGGAGGAGGGTCAGCGCCTGTTAGGCGTGTTCCCGCACTACTTCGTTAGCTACGAACCGAATCCGGCTCCACTGACTGCCGCGCAGAAGTTTCAGCTCGGCTGGAAGACCTTCTTCGATCCCGTCCCAATCCTGGCCAGCGGGATCTCCGCCGGAATTCAGCAGGCGCGGAACAGTTTCCCCGGGTACGGCCAGGGATTGGAAGGCTATGGGAAGCGCTTCGGGGCTCAGTACGCCGATCGGGTTGACGAAATTCTGATCGGCCGTGTTGTCATGCAGGCGGCCTTTCATCAGGATCCTCGCTACTTGTACAAGGGCACCGGCAGCTTTGGCTCGCGAGCGCTCTATGCCATCGCGACCGCATTCGTTTGCAAGGGGGATAACGGGCACTGGCAGCCCGCCTATTCCGGCGTTCTGGGTGGCGCGGCGGCCTACGAGCTTTCGACCCTGTATCGTCCAGGGACCTCGCGACCCTGGCTGCGGCTTTCCCATACCGTCCTGCTGGGTTTCGCCGGCAGGGCGGAGCGCGGATTATTCGAAGAGTTCGTGCTTCGCAAGGTGACAGCCCACGTGCCAAAAAGGGCTGGGCAGACTCGGCCGGTTCTGCTCGCAGGAACGCCGGTCTCGCTGATTTCCGTCGAAGACCTGAGTTCGAAGACCGCGGAGAATGCAGGACCTATCGCCTTTGTGCTTGCCGGCGATATTCAGGTGGGCCCGGCGATCGTGGCCAAAGCCGGATCGCCAGCGTGGGGCCGGGTAAGTTACGCGGGCAAGTCAGCGGGCGATGGCGGAACCGTGCACATAGAACTCGAGCGCGTGCGCCTCACGGTGGGCAAAGTGGAGGTTCCGCTCAGAAGCACACAGGTACGAGGGGGCGGTGGCGCTTTGCAGTACCACAGGCTGGAAGACTCGGGCCGGATAGCTATCGCCCTATACGTGGACGAGAATACCGAGCTCCCGCCGGCAAAGTGAGCGGGGTTGCCTTTGGCCCGGCCCGCCGCCGCCTGGTTTCGAACCCTGGCTGAGAAGGCCGGCGGCGGCAACTACCAAAGCCTGATCGACGATGCCCTACGCCAACATATCGCGCGCGTGCGCGAGCCTCTCGAGGATACACTCAGGCGCGTCGTTCGAGAGGAAATCCGGCGCGCCAGCTAGCCCCGTTTTCCCCCGGATGCCGCCCTTCGTCCTGACGAAAGTCCGCGAAAACGCGGGGACTGACGACTCCGTCCCAAGGCGCCCGCCGTTCCCAGCGGAAGCACCGAGTTTCCCCGCGCCGCGTGGACGGAGCCGTCTGTCCCCGTTGTTTTCGCCCCCGGCGACCACCTTCGTTTGTCCCGCGTGAGAAGTGCCCTTAGTGTTCGCCGCTGCCGGCGTTCCCGGCGACCGATCCATCGGCCCGCTCACGCCGCGTCGGAAGCCGCATCGGCCGGCGGCAATCCACCCCAGATCGGAACGTCGGGGCACAAGTCGGCGCCGTCAGGCCAAACCAGAGTGCCGCCTTCCACACGCATGTCCCGGAATCGCGCCTCGTCGTTCCGGATCCCGGCAAAAACCGGACCGGCAAGCAGGGGTCCGAGATCTCTCTCGACCACGCGGCCGTCGGTCAGTGTGAGCCGCACGCGGTAGTCGCCCAGCGGCTTCGCTTCCCGGATGCGAACCAATCTCATGTCTCCTCCTCAGTCCAGCGGGGCGATAGGTTCCAAAGGCGTTCCGCCACGAGCCCGCTCCCAGTCCGCTCTCAGTTCCCAATCCGCTCTCGGTTCCTGGCGATGAAGCGCCGCCCATTCCAGCACCAACGCCATGGCCCTCCCTGGTACGCCGCAACCCCTCCGCGATCAGGACACGTCGAACTCACTCGCTCGTCGGCCACGCTGGCGTGGTCGGCGTTTTGCGGGAGTGATGCCGCCCAGGTTCGCTCCTGGATTGTCGCCTCAACTATGTTGCGGCACGCCCGTGGCGCCAAGCAAACTCGCATTGAGCGATCCACCGGAGAACAGCATCTCCTCCAGTGCCGCGTCAATGTGCCGCGGTTGTAAGCGCGCGTGTCCACCGTCCAGCAGAAACTGGGCAGCGCGGCGCATCAGTTCCTTGATCAGCGCCGCGCTCCCGCCGGCCGTCCTGCGCACAATTAGTTCCACCACTTCCGGCTCCATCGGCAAGCCGTAAGCATAAAGGCGGGCCAACTGTCGGCGGCCCTCCTCGTCGGGCAGCGGGAACTCAATAGCCTGGTCGATCCGGCCGGGACGAGAGGCCAAGGCCTTCTCCAACTGGTCGGGGTGATTCGTGGTCAGCACGAAAAGGATCTCCGCATCTTCTCGCAGACCGTCCATCTCATTGAGCAACTTGTTCAGCAGGGCTTCTTCGCAGGGGCTGTTCATGTTCCCGCGGGCACGTGCGATGAGGTCGACGTCTTCGAGGACCACCATGGACGGCTGAAGAAAACGGGCAAGCTGGAAGTAATGATCCAAAAGCCCGACCTGTTCCGCGGTGATCAAGAACGTGGTGTGATTTGGCAGGCGGGTGGCAAGGTAGTGGATCGTGTACGTTTTTCCCGTGCCCGGCGGTCCGTAGAAGAGAAGCCCCTTCTTAGCGGCTAGGCCGAGCGATTTCAGCTTCTCTCGTTGCGCGATGAAGCCGATCACGTTGCGGTCCAGCAGGGCCAGCGTTTTTGAGGGCAGAACCAGTTGGTCTGGCGTGACCTGCTTCAGTTTGTGCACGCGAATCGGCCCCATCGCACCCGTGTACCGGTTAGTCGCTTCGAGCGAAAGCACCTTGCCACGGTACGATGATCCAGCCCTGACCCGGCTCTCGATCTTGTCGAGAACGCTGCGCGCCAGCTCGGCGCTTTTCTCCCCAGGGGGCACCGCCACCTCGATGTTTGTGCCGCACCCTTCCCCAAAGCGGGTGGCCTGGCCGATCACAAGCGCAAACGGCAGCCGACCATGCCGGACAAGCCACAGTGCCCGTCGAACGCACCGGAACGTCAGCGCTTCGCCGACATCGATCTCCTCATACTGTAGTGGGCCGATTACGACCGGGGAGTGGCGATTCGCCAGCAGGTGACCAAGCGTCAGGGTCTCGTGGGAGTACTCGACATGAATCCCGAGTTGCCGGCTGTGTGAGTAACGTGGCAGCAGTTCGTCGATGGTGCGCTGCAAATCGACGCGAGCCGGCGACGGGAATTCTCGGTTGGCTGTTATCAGGTTCGCGACGTTAAGTCCCCCGAAGTGGCGCTTGAGCACTGCCGCCGCCGACTCCAGGCTAGTTTTACGAGCACGCCGTCTGATTTCGCGTCTGGCCATATAGACTACAGATCGTACCGCGCTTCTCTTCGCAAAGCAGTCGGCATACCTCTGCCGCTACTCCTTGTAAGTCCCGCTCCCTGAAGGATCGGGAATGGCAATCGCCTTGGCCCCCGCCGCGCCCCGCTTTCACACCCCCTTTAGCGCCTGCTCCAGATCCCCAATCAGATCCTCGACATCCTCGATCCCCACCGAGATCCGCACCAGGTCCGGCGTGATGCCCATCTCGCGCAGCACCTCCGGCGCCACCGAGACATGCGTCATCGTCACCGGGTGCTCGATCAGCGACTCCACGCCGCCCAGCGATTCCGCCAGCGTGAATACACCCACCCGCTCCAGCAGCCGGAATACCGCGTCCTGCCCGCCCCTCAGGCGGAAGCTGAACGTTCCGCCGTAGCCGCTCATCTGCCGCTTGGCCAGCTCGTGCTGCGGGTGCGATTCCAGCCCGGGATGCAGCACCCCCGCCACCTTCTCGTGCCGCTCCAGCCAGTGCGCCACGGCCAGCGCGTTGCGGTTGTGCTCCTCCATGCGCAGCGCCAGCGTCTTCAGGCCGCGCAGCACCAGGAAGCAGTCCTGCGGCCCGGCGCACGTGCCCATGGCGTTTTGCAGGTACCCGATCTTCTCCCCCAGCGCGGCGTCGCGCACCACCACCGCCCCGCCTACCACGTCCGAGTGGCCGTTGATGTACTTGGTGGTCGAGTGCACCACCACGTCCACGCCCAGACTCAGCGGGCGCTGGAAATACGGCGACAGGAACGTGTTGTCGCAGATGGCGATGGCGCCGTGCCGGTGGGCGGCGGCGCTCACCGCCGCCAGGTCCACCAGGTTCATGAGCGGGTTGGTGGGCGACTCGATCCACACCGCCTTGGCGCCCGCGGCGAGCGCCCGCCCGGTGGCCTCGGCGTCCCGCAGGTCCACGTACACCGCCTCGATCCCCTTGCCGCGCAGCACCCCTTGGAACAGCCGGTACGTGCCGCCGTATAGATCGCTGTGCACCACCACCCGGTCGCCCGCGTCGAACATCATGAGGACCGTGGTTTCGGCCGCCATGCCGGTGGCGAAGGCGAATCCCGCCGACCCTCCTTCCAGCGCCGCCAGACAGGTCTCCAGCGCCTTCCGCGTGGGGTTGCCGCTGCGCGAGTATTCGAACGCGCCCGGGCGGCCGGCCCCGCGGAAGGCGAACGTGGAGGTCTGGTAGATCGGCATCATGACGGCGCCGCTGTGCTCCGCGGGCGAATGGCCCGAGTGAATGGCGAGGGTTTTGAATTTCATTGGCCGATAGAATTACACGATCCCTTCGAAGAGTATGGTGCTCAAGTAGCGTTCGCCCGAATCGGGCAGAATCGCCACGATGGTCTTGCCGCGGAACTCGGGAGCGCGCGCCAGGCGCACGGCCACCGCCACCGCGGCGCCGCAGGAGATCCCCGAGAGGATGCCTTCCTCGCGTGCCAGGCGGCGCGCCATCTCGATGGCCTCCTCGTTGCCGGCCGCTTCCACGCGGTCCACTACCGAGAGGTCCAGAGTGCCGGGAATGAAACCGCCGCCGATCCCCTGAATCTTGTGCGGGCCCGGCTTCAGCGCTTCCCCGCGCAGGTGCTGGGCGATCACCGGGCTGGCCTCCGGTTCCACGCCCACCGACACGATGGCCTTGCCCTTCACCTTCTTGATGTAGCGCGAGATGCCGGTGATGGTGCCGCCGGTGCCGATCCCGCTCACCAGCACGTCGATCCCTCCGGCGGTGTCTTCCCAGATCTCCGGCCCCGTGGTCTTGAAGTGGATGTCCGGGTTGGCGGGGTTCTCGAACTGCTGCAAGAGCACGTAGCGATCCGGGTCCGAGCGGTGGATTTCCTCGGCTTTGGCGATGGCGCCCTTCATCCCCAGCGCGCCCTCGGTCAGCACCAGTTTCGCGCCGAACGCCGCCAGCACCTTGCGCCGTTCCAGCGACATGGTCTCCGGCATGGTCAGCGTGAGACGGTAGCCCTTGGCCGCCGCCACGTAGGCCAGAGCGATGCCCGTGTTCCCGCTGGTAGGCTCGATCAGTTCCTTGCCGGGGGTGAGCACGCCGCGCGCTTCGGCATCCCATACCATGGATGCCCCAATGCGGCACTTCACCGAATAAGCCGGGTTGCGGCCTTCGATTTTGGCCAGGACCGTGGCTTGACTCCCCTCCGTGACGCGGTTCAGTCTCACTAGCGGCGTTCGGCCGATACTCAATGCGTTGTCATCGAATCTCATAGTTGGCTCCAAGGCAATAATCTCTATCGAGAATAGTACCATTGTCGGAGACGGTCGTCAAGCAGGAGTGCTGCCGTCTCTGCCGCAAATCCCCTACCACAGGAAGCCCGAACCTCCACGCCGAAAACCCCCAAACATTTCGCGGACTCCCGGCGTCAAATAGAGGAACCTGTCCAAACGGGCGGAATCTCGTTGAAGACAAAGGAGGTCCACGTTGTGGCACAACGCGCTGCTCTCCGCCGGCCTGCTTCTCTGCGCGGCGTTCGCCGCCGCGGGCCAGGAAGCCGCAGCCGCGCCGGAGTTTGAAGCTGCCTCGGTCAAGCCGGCCGAGCCCCTGAACGTGGGCCCCATGATGGCCGGCGGCCGGATGCAAATCAGGCTGGGGTGCAGCGTCCCGGACCCCGGAAGGTTTGCGTGCAGCGGCATGCCGCTGCGGACGCTACTGGCGAAAGCCTACGGGTTCAAGAACTACCAGATCTCCGGTCCGGGCTGGATGGACTCCGAGAGGTTCGACATCGTCGCCAAAGTGCCGGCCGGCGCCACTCCGGAGCAGGTCGACCTGATGTTGCAAAAGCTCCTCGTGGAGCGGTTCCAAATGACCGTTCACCGCGAGACCAGGGAGCTTCCGGTTTACGCGCTGGTGGTGGGCAGGAACGGGCCCAAGCTCAAGGAGGCGGCCGGCGGCGGTAATGCGTCGCCCACGGACGAGGCTCTGGCGGACCGCGGCGCTCCGCCGCCGCCACCACCGCCGCCTCCTCCTCCCGGCGGCGGGAGCGGCCAGGTGGGTGTGATGACGATGCGCGGGGGCCCAGGTGCGAAGGGTGACGTGACGATGACCATGCGCAACGGTCTGAACGAACTCGTGGGCCGCCAAGCCACGGCCGCCGCCCTGGCCGCCGTGCTTTCGACACAAGTGAATCGCCCGGTGGTGGATGATACCGGTCTGAAGGGCGATTACGATTTCACCGTGGATTTCGCCGCGGACGATACGGTGGGCCCCGGCGGTGCGCTGGGAGGAATCGTGCTTTCGGGTCCCGGCCCGGGCGGAACCGGCGCGGCTCCGGGCGCCGAGACTCGCGACCCGGCGCCGGCAGCTTCGATTTTCTCGGCCATTCAAAATCAACTGGGGCTGAAACTGGAAGCGAGGAGGCTTCCGGTGGAGACGATTGTGGTGGACCGGGCGGAGAAAACGCCTGCGGAGAATTAGTGGCATTGGACCGAGTCGGTCCACTTGGGGTTTGTCGAGCTTTTGGAATCAGTAACTTACAGCGACGATTGGACCGAGTCGGTCCAACTCAGGGGCGCCCGGCGCTGCCATGGCCCCTGGAACAAACCGGTTCGATTACCGTCATAGCTTCAAGGAGAGTGCTTCAGTGAGGATTCCGAGCAGCCTGCGTTTGGGGGCGATCGCCTGCCTGGCCGTTTTGGGGCTGGCCGCCACCGAACACCGCGGAGTGGTCACGTTCGGCGGGCTGCCGCTGCCCGGCGCCACCGTCACCGCCTCGCAGGGCGAAAAGAAAGTGGCCGCCGTGACCGATGCGCAAGGCCTGTACTCGTTTCCCGACCTTGCCGATGGGGTCTGGTCCATGCAGGTCGAGATGCTGTGCTTCACCACTTTGAAGCGCGAAATCGCCGTGACGCCGGGCGCCCCGCCCGTGGAATGGGAGATGAAGATGCTTCCGTTCGACCAGATCAAGGCCGCCGCGCCTCCGCCTCCGCCGCCATCCGCCGCGCCGGCGCCGGTGGCCGGCGCGCCATCCGCCGCGGCCCAGCCGGCTCAGGCGGCCAGCGCCGCCAAGCCCACCGGCAAGGGGAAAGCCAAGGGCGCGGCGGCGGCCAAGTCGCAGTCGGCCTATCGGCGCGCCGATGTGAACGCCTCCCCAGGCGCGGCCGCGGCCGCCCCCGCGCAGGCTCCCGAGTCCGACTCCGGCGCCGCCAGCATGGGCGCCGACGCCAGCCAGGGCGCGTCCGATTCCGTGGTCGTCAACGGCAGCACCAGCAACGGCATCGAAACGCGCGCCTTCGGCAACGGCCGCCGCGGCCCGGGCTCGGGGTTCAGCGGCAACCTGAGCTTCATCGAGAGCAATTCCGCCTTGAACGCCCGCAATTATTCGCTGACCGGCCAGAACACCGCCGAGCAGCCGTACAACACCGCCACCTTCGCCGGTTCCCTCGGCGGTCCGCTGCGGATTCCCCACCTGCTGCGCCGCAATGGCATGTTCTTCCTGGGCTATCAGGGCACGCGCAGCCGCAAGGTCACCACCACTTCCTCGCTTCTGCCCACCGCCCAGGAACGCGACGGAGATTTTTCCCAGACCCTCGCCTTGTCCGGCCAGCCGGCCACCATCTTCGACCCCAATGGCGGCGCTCCCTTCCCGGAGAACGCGATCCCGCAGTCGCGCATCGCCGGGGCCGGGGGCCAGGCCGCGGCGCTCCTGAAGTTCTACCCGCAGCCGAACTTCCCGGCCGACTCGCGCTACAACTTCCAGATCCCCCAGGTCTCCCATTCCGAGTCCGACGGCGTGCAGGCGCGCGCGTACCGGACGCTGGGCGGCAAGAACTTCGTGAACGGCGGGTTCGCCTACCAGAACACGCGCGGGTCGACCCCCACCGACACGTTCGGGTTCCTGGACACCAGCAGTTCGGCCAGTCTCAACTCGAACGCGGTATGGCGGCGCACGTTCGAAAAGACCGTGTTCGGGACTTTCACCTACTCCTATAGCCGCTCCTTGCAGCGCAGCACGCCCTACTTCTCGGGGCGCGAGAACGTTTCGGGTGAAGCTGGAATCGCGGGCAACGACCAGTCGCCGGGTAATTGGGGGCCTCCCAGCCTGTCGTTTTCGAGCGGCATCGCGGGGCTTTCGGACGGCGTGTTGAGCCTGACCCGCAACCAGACCCATATCCTCAGCGGGAACGTCGCCTGGATCCGCAGGCCGCACAACATGAGCTTCGGCGGCGACTTCCGGCGGCTGCAGTTCAACGGCCTTTCGCAGCAGAACCCGCGCGGCACCATCGGCTTCAACGGCACGGCCACCCAGCAACTCTCCGGCGGGGCGCCGGTATTCGGGACCGGCTTCGATTTCGCCGATTTCCTGCTGGGCATCCCGGATACGGCTTCCATAGCGTTCGGCAACGCCGACAAGTACTTCCGCCAGGGGACCTACGACCTGTACGCCAACGACGATTTCCGGGCGGCTTCCACGCTCACCATCAACGCCGGCGTGCGCTGGGAGTACAGCGCGCCGGTCACCGAGAAATACGGCCGCCTGGTGAACCTGGACGTGGTGCCCGGCTTCACGGGCGCGGCGCCGGTGGTGGCCGACGCTCCCATCGGCCCGCTCACCGGTTTGAGGTATCCCGATTCGCTGTTGCGCCCCGACAAGCACGCCGTTCAGCCGCGCATCGGCATTGCCTGGCACCCGTTCCTGGCTTCCTCGATGCTGATTCGGGCGGGCTACGGCATAACCTACAACACGTCGGTATACAGCTCGATCGTCAACTCCATGGCCCAGCAGGCGCCGCTGTCGAAAAGCCTCAGCGTGGCCAACACCCCGGCCGACCCGCTCACTCTGGCGAACCCGTTTGTCGCGCCGCCGGGCGCACTGACCAATACCTTCGGCATCGACCCGAATTTCCGCATCGGTTACTCCCAGAGCTGGCAGTTGTCGGTGCAGCAGGACATCCCGGGGTCGATGGTGATGACCGCGACGTATTTGGGAATCAAGGGGACGCGGGCGACCCAGCAGTTCCTGCCCAACACCTATCCCACCGGGGTGGCCAATCCGTGCGCCACCTGTCTGCCGGGTTACTACTACATGACCTCGAATGGAGATTCGACGCGCGAATCGGGCTCGCTGCAACTGCGCCGGCGGTTCCACAACGGTTTCCAGGCCAGCGCGACTTACACCTGGTCCAAGTCGATCGACGACGCCGCTTTGGGCGGGCGCGGGCAGGGCGGCGCGGTGACCGCGCAGAACTGGCTCGATCTGGCGGCCGAACGGGGGCTTTCGCCGTTCGACCAGCGCCACCTGCTGAGCGCCCAGTTGCAGTATTCCACCGGCGTGGGCGTCCGCGGCGGAGGGCTGCTGACCGGGTGGCGCGGCGCCATCGTGAAGGGCTGGACCGCGACCACCACCATCGGCGCCGGCAGCGGGCTGCCCGAAACGCCGATCTACAGCCAGACGGTGGCCGGGACCGGGGTGGTGGGACCGGTTCGCCCGCTGTACACCGGAGCGGACGTCTACGACGCCCCCCCGGGACGCTTCCTGAACCCCGCGGCCTATACCGCGCCTCTGCCCGGTTTCTGGGGGAACGCGGGCCGCGACTCGATTATCGGGCCCAACCGTTTCTCGATGAACGCCTCCATGGCGCGGTCGTTCAAGAAGCTCGCCGTGACCGTGGATGCCGCCAACGCCCTCAACCACGCGCCGTACACCAGTTGGGTGACCAACATCAACAGCTCGCAGTTCGGGCTGGCCAACCCTCCGGGCTCCATGCGGCGGCTGACCCTTTCCTTGCGATGGAGATTCTGAGCATGCGACCGATAAACCACGGAACATTCGCGTACCTCCTGCTCTCCGCGAGCCTGCTCGCGCTGTTATCCGGGCAGACGCAGAATCCGCCGCCGCCGCCCCAGCCCAAGGCCGCGCCCGCCGCCGCCGGCGCCAAGGACAATTCCGTGGTTTTCAAGACCGTCGCGCAGTTGGTGGTGGAAACGGTCACCGTCAAGGACAAGAACGGCAACGCGATTGAGGGCCTTTCCGCCAAGGATTTCGCCATTACCGAAGACAACGTGCCGCAAAACGTGGCTTTCTGCGAGTTCCAGAAATTCAACGATCTGGACGCGGGCGAGTTGCAGCGGCGCCCCGAACCCGCCGCGGCCCCCCCGGACGACAAGCCCAAAGTGGCTCCCGTCACGGACACCCAGATCATGCCCGAAGCCCCCGGAGACATCCGCTATCGCGACCGGCGCATGGTCGTCCTGTACTTCGACATGGGCGGCATGCAGGAGGCGGACCAGTTCCGCGCGCAGTACGCCGGCACCAAGTTCATCCGCACCAGGATGCAGCCGGCCGACCTGGTGGCCGTCGTCAAGTTTCACGACGGCGTCAAGGTCTTGCAGGATTTCACCGACGACCGCGGCAAACTGCTGCAAGCCATCGACAAGCTGCAAGTCGGCGAGGGACAGGGCTTCGACGAAGTCATCAGCGACGACAGCTCCGCCGATACCGGAACCGCCTTCGGCGAGGACGACAGCGAGTTCAACCTGTTCAATACCGACCGCCAACTGGCCGCGCTGGAGACCACCGTCAAGATGTTGGGAACGCTCAACGAGAAGAAGGCGCTGGTTTACTTCGCGAGCGGCCTGAACCTCAACGGCACCGACAACCAGGCGCAGTATCAGGCCACCATCAATGCCGCCGCCCGCGCCAACGTGTCGTTCTGGACGGTGGACGCCCGCGGCCTGGTGGCCAGCGCTCCCCTGGGGGACGCCACGCGCGGATCGCCGGGCGGCTCCGGCATGTACAACGGCGCGGCGGCGCTGGCCATGCAGACCAACATGCAGAAGTCGCAGGATACCATGTACGCCCTGGCCACCGACACCGGCGGCAAGGCGCTGCTCGACAACAACCAACTGGAGTTGGGCATCGTTAACGCCGAGCAGTCCATCACCAGCTATTACATCCTGGGCTACTACTCGAAGAACGAAGCGCTGGACGGCAAGTTCCGCCGCATCAAGGTGACTTACCTGGGCGACACAACCGCCAAGCTGAGTTACCGTTCCGGCTACTTTGCCGGCAAGACCTTCAATAAGTTCAACGCCGCCGACAAGGAGCGGCAGCTTCAGGACGCGCTGATGCTGGGAGATCCCATCACGGATCTGACCATCTCCATGGAGGTCAATTATTTCCAGTTGAACTCGGCCGAATACTACATTCCGGTGACCTTCAAGATTCCGGGGAGCGAACTGGCGCTGGCCCGCCGCGGCGGCGCCGAGCACACCTCGATCGAGTTCATCGGCGAGTTGAAGGACGAATACAATACCACCATCAACAACGTGCGCGACAAGCTGGATAAGAAGCTGACCGGCGAAACCGCCGCCCAGTTGGCGCGGCAGCCGATCCAGTACCAGACCGCCTTCACGCAACTGCCGGGCACGTATACCATCAAGGTGCTGGCGCGCGACGACGAAACGGGCCGCATAGGCACGTACATGTCCAAGTTCGTCATTCCGAATCTGAACAAGGAGCTGAAGCGGATTCCCATCAGCTCGGTGGTTCTCAGCGGCCAGCGCATCGCCATCGCGGACGCGTTGTTCAACGCCAAGGAGAAAGGCGGCCCCTCGGTGAGCCCGTTGATCCAGGACGGCATGCAGTTGATTCCCAGCGTGACGCGCGTGTTCAGCAAGAGCCGCGACATGTATATCTACCTGCAAGCCTACGAGCGCGGCGCAACCGCCACCCAGCCGCTGGTGGCGTTCGTGAGCTTCTACCGCGGCCAGAGCAAGGCGTTCGAGACGGCGCCGCTGCCGGTCACCGAAGGGCTCGACCCGAAGACCAAGGCCGTGCCATTGAAATTCAGCCTGGCGCTCGGCAAGTTGACTCCCGGCAAGTACGACTGCCAGGTGTCGGTGCTCGATCCAACGGGCAACCGGGCGGCGTTCTGGCAGGCTCCCGTGATGCTGGTGCCGTAGGGGCTGCCCCGCGAACTGCCGGCCTACTCCACGATCTTGGATTCCGACTGGAACTTACGGTAGGCGCTATAAGTGAATTCGATTTCCTCGTGGAGGGTCGTCACCAGCATCAGCTTCACGTTGGAGCGCACTTGCGCGTGGGCGGGCAACCAGACGCCGGCTTCGCGCCGGGTCAGTTCGAATGTGACGTGCAGCGCACCCGCCGGGGCGCGGGCGATAATGCCCCCCGCGCTGACGGGAGCCACGTTGTCGGCTTCGAAGCGGGACCATTTCCCATCCTCCTGGTCGATCCAGATCGTCAGGCGGAACATTTCGATCTGCTTCATTGCCTTGCAGCGCGGCGGTCCGCCGGGGATGGGGTCGGCCGCCACCTTCCAGGCCGGACGTCCGTTGACGCTCTCCACTCCCAGCAGGCGGAAATGGAACCCATCGACGAATTCCGTGTTGCAGGCGAGACTCTTCTGGCGCCCGGTTTCCAGCCGCTTGGCCTTGGCCTCGGCGGGCTCCTGCCTCCGCCTGGCGGTTTCCTTGTCGAGCTTTTCCCGTTCCGCGCGCTCCTGTTTGGCGGACAGCGGTTTGCCGTCCCTGCGAATCAGGCGTTCGTAGGGCTCGCCGTAGAGCACCATCCTTTCGTGCGTTTCGGAGCTCGATTTGGTCGCTTTGCCCTGGGCGTCCACGAACCGCGTCACCTTGTCCTCGATGTAGACGTAGTTTCGGGACGGCTCGAAATTCAGGTTGTCCTCATCCACGGACTTCTTCAGGATCTCGCGGAGTTCCGCGCCGGTTGGGTTCGAGCTTGCGGGCGCCGGGGGGTTCTGGGCGGCCTGGAGACAGCCCGCCGCGAGAAACCACAGGGCGCACAGGAAGCGGGCGGTCACGGGCTAAACCCTCTTGGCCACCACCAGCGTGATGTCGTCGGCTTGCGGCGCGCCGGCGGTGAACTGCGCCAGCGATTCCACGACGGCCTGAACGATATCCGCCGCCGAGCCGGTCCTGTGCCGCTTCAGGACCTCGATGAAGCGCTCCTCGTCGAACTCTTCGAAGGCCAGGTTGGTGGCCTCGGTCACGCCGTCGCTGTAGAGCACCAGCATGTCGCCGGGCTCCAGTTGCGCCTGCAACTCGGAGTAGGGCGCGATGGGGAGAACGCCCAGCACGGGGCCGCCGCCACGCAGCAATTCGGCCTCGCCCGAGGCGCGCATCACGATCGGCGGATTGTGTCCGGCGTTGGCGAAGCGGAGCGCGCCGGTCGAGGCATCCAGCACGCAGAAGAAGAACGTGATGAAGCGGTTGCTGGGGCAGTTGGCGCAAGTGGCCTTGTTGAGCCGCGTCATGAAGCTGGCCAGCCCGGCGGGATCTTCGGCCAGCACCTGCACGCGGGCGTGCAGCGCCATCATCATCAGGGACGCGGGCATGCCTTTGCCGGAAACGTCGCCCAGAGCCAGGCCGACGCGGCCCTCGGCGTACGGGAAGAAGTCGTAGTAATCGCCGCCCACCGTGCGGCAGGGGGCGTTGAAGCCGGCCAGGTCCGCGCCGGGTACGGCGGGCGCCCTTTCGGGCAACATGCGCCCCTGGATTTCGGCGGCCTGCGCGAGATCGCGCTGCAGGGTGCGCTCGGCCTCCTCGATCTCCAGCAGCCGCGCGGTCTCGATGCGGATGGCCGCCACGTTGGCCATTACCGTCAGCAGGCTCAGGTCGTCGGCGGTGAATTCGCGAAGGATGAAGGGGGAATCCACGTACAGCAGCCCGATGATCTCGGAGGTGGTCTGCAGCGGCACGGCCATCATGGTGTGGACTCGCTGCTCGACGATGCTCTGGCGTTCCTTGAAGGCGTCGTCCAACTGGGTGTCGCGCACCAGCACGGAGGTCTTCTCCCGCAGCACGCGGTCTCTGACCGCGGTGCTGATGCGGAAACCGTCGCCTTTGTGGGCCTTGGGGAGCAGGTTACCGTTCTCGAGGATCATCAGCACGCCGCGCTGCGCGTTCACGGCTTCGATGGCGAGGTCCAGAATGACCGGAAACAGCTCGGAGAGTTTCTGGTTCTTGGTCAGTTCCTGGCCCGCGCGAATCAGCGCCTGCACGGACGCCGGCGCCTTGGGGCCGGCTCCCGGGAACGCCAGGGCGGGATGGGCGAGCGCCCCTTCCAGGCTGGTGACGACGGTGGAAGACGCGGGCGCCCCGGCGAGGTCGCCGCCTTCGAACGTCACCACGCCCTGCGCCGGAGACGCGGATTCGGGCGAGTACACGATCACCAGGTGCCCCGCCGCGATCCGGTCGCCGGGGGACAGCGGCAGCTTGCCCTTGAGCGGGATCTGGTTGACGAAGGTGCCGTTCTTGCTGCCGAGGTCCTGCACGGCCCAGCCCTCGCCTTCCGGTTCGAAAGCGAAGTGCTGGCGCGAGAGACCGGCGTCCTCGGGGAAACACAATTCGGCCGCGCTCGCTCGCCCCACCGCCACGCGGCCGGTAAGGGAAACGGTCTTTATTTGCCCGTCGGGGCATTGGATCAGCAGTTCACGAGCCATGGTGAATCCCAATTGTAAAACGGCCGGGTGGGGGTTGGGCGGGCGGTGGGAAACGGGCTACTCCCGCGGCCCGAAGAGGGCGCGGAAGTTGCGTGTGGTGGCGCCGGAGATCTCTTCGGGGGCCGCGCCTCGGATCGTCGCCAGGTACTTTACGATTTCGAGCAGGAAGGCCGGCTCGTTGCGTTTGCCGCGGTGGGGGACGGGGGCGAGATAGGGGCAGTCGGTCTCGACGAGCAGGCGGTCGAGGGGAGCGAGGCGGGCGGATTCGCGGGTGGACTCGGCTTTGGGAAAGGTAATGACCCCGCCGAAGGCGAGGTGGAATCCCAAATCGAGGGCCTGGCGGGCCTGCTCGGGGGCGCCGGTGAAACAGTGGAAGACCCCGGGGCCGTTCCAGCGTTCGCGGAGGAGCGCCAGGGTGTCGTCCCAGGCTTCGCGGGTGTGGATGACGACGGGAAGGGAAGCCTGGGCGGCGAGGTCCAGTTGGGCGGCGAAGACGGAGCGCTGGACATCGCGGGGGGAGAAGTCGTAGTAATAGTCGAGGCCGATCTCGCCCATGGCGGCGACCTGGGGATGCGCGGCGAGAGTGCGCAGGCGGTCGAAAGTCTCGGGCGCGGCCTTGCAGGCGTCGTGGGGGTGGACGCCGACGGTGGCGCGGATGAAGGGGTAGTGGCCGGCCAGGCGGATGGCGGCTTCGAGATCGGGCGGGCCGTCGCCGGAGCCGATGGCCAGCATGGCTTCGACGCCGGCGGCGCGGGCGCGGGCGATGGTTTCGTCGCGGTCGGCGGCGAATTGGCGGTCGTCGAGGTGGCAGTGGGAGTCGATCATTTGAGGCGGGCTCCCACGGGGATGTCCTCGTGGAAGCCGGCCAGCACGGGTTTGCCGCCCTCGACCGAGGCGGCCACGATCATGCCGTTGGACTCGATGCCTTTCAACTTGCGCGGTTGCAGGTTGGCCACGATGACGACTTTGCGGTTGACCAGCGCCTCCGGCGTATAGGCTTCGGCGATGCCGGCGACGATGGTGCGCGGCTGGGGCTCGCCGATATCCACTTTCATCTGCATGAGCTTGTCGGCGCCCTTGACCCGCTCGGCGGAGAGGACCAGGCCGACGCGGAGATCCACCTTGGCGAAGTCCTCGATGGAAATCTTGGCGGAAGCCTCGGCGGGCGCGGCGGTTTCCGGTCTCTTGCCCATGAGGACGGCTTGTTCGGCGGTGGCCCTCTCTTCCAGTTCGCGCATTCTGCCGATAGCTTCCTTAGGATCGATGCGCGGGAAAACGGCGGCGATCTCGCCGATGGGCTGGCCGGCCTCGAGGCCGCCCCACTGGAGCGAGTCGAGACGAACGGATTCCAGGGAGGTCTTCATGCCGAGTTGAGACCAGATCTTGCGGGTGGACTCCGGGAGGACGGGAGCGAGCAGGACGGTGGCAATGCGCAGGGCTTCGGCGGCGGTGTAGAGGGTCTCGTCGAGATACTCGGGCGTGGCGTCTTTGGCGTGTTTCCAGGGGGCCTGGGTGACGATGTACTTATCGACGGTGGAGATGAGCGACCAGATTTCTTCCAACGCTTTGGAGAACTCGAAGTTCTCGTAGGCGGAGAGGACGCGGCTGATGGTGGCGGCGGCGATGTCCGTGGTGGCGGCTGGCGGGATGACGCCGCCGCGGTACTGGCGGATCATGGTCAGCGTGCGGCTGGCGAGGTTGCCGAGGCCGTTGGCGAGGTCGGAATTGTAGCGGCCCACCAGGGCGTCGTAACTGAAACTGCCGTCGGTGCCGAAGACCACTTCGCGGAGCAGGAAGTAGCGCAGGGCATCGGCGCCCATGACCTGGCAGATGGGCTCGGCGCGGACGATGTTGCCGCGCGACTTGGACATCTTGTCGTTCTCGAAGAGCAGCCAGCCGTGGGCGTAGATGCGCTTGGGCAGTTCGAGGCCGGCGGCCCACAGGAAGGCGGGCCAGTAGACGGCGTGGAAGCGAACGATCTCCTTGCCGATCAGGTGCAGGTCGGCGGGCCAGAGGCCTTCATCGGCGACGGCGGTCATGTAAGCGGTGAGGGCGTCGAACCAGACGTAGAAAACGTGCGGCGATTCGCCGGCCACGGGGATGCCCCACTTGATGTTGGTGCGGGTGATGGAGATATCGGTGAGCCCCTGGCGGACGAAGGCGACGACTTCGTTGCGGCGGGACTCGGGCTGGATGAAATCGGGCTGCGACTCGTAGAGGGCCAGCAGGCGTTCGGCGAAGGCGGAGAGCTTGAAGAAAAAGTTCTCCTCGGCGATGGTTTCGGTGGGACGGCCGCAATCGGGGCAGGGGTCGCCGGGGGCTGCGTCGTTGACGTAGAGGTTGTCGAAGATGCAGTACTGGCCGGAGTAAGAGCCCTTGTACACGTAGCCGTTTCCGCGGCAGCGATCGAAGAGGTCCTGGACGACGGCGGCGTGGCGCGGGTCGGTGGTGCGCTGGAAATGATCGATGCCGAGCGAGAGCACGTTCCACTGGCGGGCGAACTCGGCGGCGATGGCGTCGCAGAAGACCTGGGGAGATTTGCCGGCGCGTTCGGCGGAGCGCTCGACGTTGACGCCGTGCTCGTCGGAGCCGGTGGTCAGGACGGCATGAAATCCGAGCATGCTCTTATAACGTTTTAAGAGGTCGGCGACGATAGTCGTGTAGGCGTGGCCGATGTGGGGCGCGGCGTTGACGTAATAGATAGGAGTGGTGATGTAGTATTTCATTTGCGTTTGCTCAAGTACGCATAGTTGGCTTCGGCGATGATGTGCTTGAGGGCCACGCCGGAGGCGCGGGCGAGGCGGCGGCAATCCTCGTACTCGGGGGCGTAGAAACCGCCCGGGGAGACTTTCATGCGCACCTTGCCGTGGGGGGTTTCGACTTCCGTCATGGTGCGGGGCAGGACGCGGCGTTCGGCGGTGTGGATGCGCACGCCGAGGGACGAGGTTTCGGCGAAGACGATCTGCGCGAGGGCTTCCTGGTGCTCGGGGCGGGCGATGACGCGGAGGAGGTGTCCGGGGCGGCCCTTCTTCATGGTGAGCGGCTGGACCGTGACATCCAGGGCGCCGCACTCCATGAGGCGCTCGGTGGCGTAGGCCAGGACCTGGGGCGTGAGGTCGTCGATGTTGGCTTCGAGGACGGAGACGATCAGGGATTCGCTGACGGAGAGCGAAACGCCGAGGAAGACGCGGAGGACGTTGGCGTGGCGGGGGAAGTCGCGGCCGCCGGCGCCGTAGCCGATGGATTCCACCTTGAGGGCGGGGAGAACGCCGAAGCGGTGGGCGAGGGTGACGGCGAGGGCCGCGCCGGTGGGCGTGGTCAGCTCGGCGGCGGGACCCTGGACATAGACGGGAGCTCCCTGGAGCAGGCGGGCGGTGGCGGGAGCGGGGACGGGGAGGACGCCGTGGGCGGTCTCGACGGTTCCGCTGCCGACGTTGAGGGGAGAGCAGACGATGGCATTGACGTCGAGCGAGTCGATGGCGACGCAGGCGCCCACGATATCGGCGATGGAATCGGCCGCGCCGACCTCGTGGAAGTGAACCTTCTCGATGGGGACGCCGTGGACGTGGGCCTCGGCTTCTCCGAGGCGGCGGAAGACGGCGACGGAGTCGCGCTTGGCGCGGTCGGAGAGGCGGGCGGTCTCGATCATCTTGACGATGTGCGAAAGGTGCCGGTGGGTGGCGGTTTCGGTGGTGGCTACCTTGTACTGGGTGGCGGTGACACCGCCGCGGACGACCTTTTCGAACGAGACCGTGGCGTCGCAGTGAAGCGAATGGACGGCTTCCGAGATGGCAGCGGGGTCCGCGCCGGCGTCGGCTAGTGCGCCGACCAGCATGTCTCCGCTGATTCCGGAGAAGGCATCGAGATAACAGGTAAGGGACACGGTTTCTCCATTGTAACGGGTGGGAGGCGGTGAGCCGGGGCGAGGCTGGGTGACGATCATCGGCAACGGGAATAAGATTGAGATTCGGTAGGGCTGAGAACGGTGTGGCGCGGCGCCGCGGCGGATGGCCGGGGCGGTGTGGGGGAAGTCCGCGAAAGGCGGGTTGAAAACCCGCCGCAGGTTGAAAACCTGCCCCACAAGACGAGGCAGTGGCGGCGGAGGGGTATTCGAGATAAGGTGGACGGGAAGCCGGCTTGTGGAGGGCGGTATGAGGAAAATGACGCGAAGGACGCTGTTGCAGTCGAGCCTGGCGGCGCCGGGGGTGGCGGCGGTGGTGGCGCATCCGGCGGCGCAACAGGCGGCACAGCCGGCGGCGGACGGGGGGCGCGAGCGGGCGCTGCTGGACTTCGGCTGGCGGTTTCATTTGGGAAACGCCAGCGACGCGGCGCAGGATTTCAACTTCCGCGGCAACTTCTCCAAGACCGGGGGCTTCGGGTCCGTCGCAACGGCGGAGTTCGACGACGGCGATTGGAAAAGCGTGGACCTGCCGCACGACTGGGCCGTCGAGTTGCCGTTTCAAAACGATCTGGCGCTCTCCAGCAAGGGCTTCTATCCGCTGGGGCGGGCATATCCTGGGACCAGCGTGGGGTGGTACCGGCGGGTGTTCGAACTGCCGGCAACGGCGGCGGGGAAGCGCATCTCCATCGAATTCGACGGGGCCTACCGCGAGGCCATGGTGGTATTCAATGGCTTCTACATCGGCCGGCATATCGGCGGGTACGATCCGTTCCGGTTCGACGTGACCGATTTCGCGGCGCCGGGCGGGCGGAACGTGCTGGTGGTGCGGGTGGACGCGACCCAAAGCGACGGCTGGTTCTACGAAGGCGCGGGCATTTACCGGCACGTGTGGCTGGTGACCACCAATCCGGTGCACGTCAAGCAGTGGGGCACGTTCGCGCGGACTGAACTGCGGCCGGGCGAAGCCAGCGTGCGGATTCGCACCGAGGTGGAGAATTGCGGGCAGGTGGCACAGCTTGCGCGGGTGAGGTCCATGATCGTCGATCCGGCCGGCAAGTCGGCCATGGTAACGACATCCATGCCGGAGCGAATTCCGGAGAGGGAAGAGCACAGCTTCGAGCAGGAGGTGGTTCTGAAGTCCCCTGCGCTGTGGTCGCTGGAGCAGCGCAACCAATACCGGCTGATTACCGATGTGGAAGTGGCGGGCGTGGTCGTGGACCGCTCGGAGACGCGCTTCGGCATCCGCACCTGCGCGTTCGATGCGGAAAAGGGATTCCTGCTCAACGGGAAGCCGGTGAAGCTCAAGGGGACGTGCAACCACCAGGACCACGCGGGGGTGGGTGCGGCGCTGCCCGACGCGCTGCAATATTTCCGGGTGCGCAAACTGCAGGAGATGGGCTGCAACGCGCTGCGGACCTCGCACAATCCGCCGACGCCCGAATTGCTCGACGCGGCCGATGAATTGGGGATGCTGGTGTTCGACGAAACGCGCATGATGTCGTCGAACCCGGAAGGGCTGAGCCAGTTCGAAGACCTGGTGCGGCGGGACCGCAACCATCCGAGCGTGTTCATGTGGTCGATGGGGAACGAAGAGGGCGCGGCTTCGGGGGAGCACGGGCTGGCGATCCTGAGCTCCATGAAGGCGGTGGCGGCGCGGCAGGACGGGTCGCGGCCGGTATCGATGGCGCCGAACGGCGGCAACGACATGGGGAAGTTCGGCTATGCGGCTCTGGACGTGCAGGGGTACAACTACGCGGATCCGGCGGCGGAGGCGTTCCACAAAGCCAATCCGAAGGTTCCGGTGATGGGGACCGAGCAGGTGAGCGCGGTGGGGACGCGGGGGATTTACAAGATGGACCCGGAGCGCGGATACGTGCAGTCGTACGATCCGTACACCACCACGGGGCGCGCGTCGGCGGAAGGGTGGTGGAGTTTCTGCGACGCGAGGCCGTGGCTGGCGGGCGGGTTCGTGTGGACGGGCTTCGATTACCGCGGCGAGCCGTCGCCTTACGGATGGCCGAACACGGCCTCGCAGTACGGGATCGTCGACCTGTGCGGGTTTCCGAAAGACACCTTCTACTATTACCAGGCGTGGTGGACCGGCCAGCCGGTGCTGCACCTGTTCCCGCACTGGAACTGGCCGGGCCTGGAAGGCCAGGAGATCGCCGTGTGGGTGTACACGAACCTGGACCGCGTGGAGCTGTTCTGCAATGGGCAGAGCCTGGGCGCCAAGGACGTGAAGCGGGCCTCGCACCTGGCGTGGAACGTGAAGTACGCGCCCGGCGCGATTGAAGCGCGCGGATTCAAGGACGGGAAGCTGGCGATCACGGTGAAGCGCGAGACCACCGGGCCGCCGGCGCAACTGGCCGTCTCCGCCGACCGCCCGGAGATGGCCGCCGATGGCGAGGACGCCGTGTCGATCGCGGTCGAGGTGCGCGACGCGCAGGGGCGCTACGCGCCGCTGGCCGATAACGCGGTGACGTTCGAGATCGCCGGGCCGGGGCGGCTGATCGGGGTGGGCAACGGCGATCCGACCAGCCACGAATCCGACAAAGGCGGCTCGCGGAAGGCGTTTTGCGGGCTGTGCGCGGCGATCGTGCAATCCACCAAGGCGGCGGGGGAGATCGCGGTGACGGCGACATCGCCGGGGCTGGCGCCGGCCAGCGTGCGGGTGGCGGCGAAGGCGGTGGGTCTGCGTCCGCAAGTGGCGGCATGGGAACGCGAAGTGCCGGTGGGCGAGGGCGTGACGGGGTTGTGGCGGCCGGAATCGGGCGGCGGCGCGCAGATCTTCACGCTGCGGCAGAACGGCGGCGCGCTCTCGGGCACGGTGGAGGGCGAGGGCGGCCGGGGCGGCGGCGGCGCGATTCAGGACGGCAAGGTGGAGGGCGCGAGCGTTTCCTTCCGCGCGGGCAATGCCACCTACACGGGCACGGTGAAGGGCGAGCGGATCGAGTTGCAGCGCACCGGCGGCTTTGGACGGGGGAACCGTCCGGCGCCCGCGCCCGCGGGGCCGCAACCGGCCATCGGGCCGCCGCCGGATGGGTCGGACCCATCGTCGGCGTTCTTCCTGGGGCTGGGCGGCGGCCGGGGGCCGCAGGGGCCGCAGACCGTCGTGCTGCGGAGGGTGAAGCGATAGCGGGCGGCGTCGGCCAAATAGCCCGGCGCTACTCGCCGGCCGCGGGTTTGCGAAAGGTCGGCGCGTAGAGCCGGCCGTTGCGGATGGATGCGAGGCGGATCTCCCGCATACCGGCCGGCACCGGGCCGACGGGCCCGTGCCCACGCCTATCGAGAGGTTCACGGGCTCGGCATGCAGGGAGCTTGCGAAAGCCAGCGCGGCGGGAGGCTGGCGCCAGGGCACGAGGGTGAGAGGCCAGGCCGCCAACGGGCGCCGGTATCGGGTCATACTGGAAAGCATGCGCGTGATGGTGGACGCCGTGCCGCTGCTGGTCCGGAGCGCCGGTGTCAAGAACTATCTCTATCATTGGATCACGCATCTGCGCCGCGCCGCCGGCACGGATACCGTGGGCACGTTTCCGGCGCTGGGCGAGTTGGGTCCGCTGCGACACGATGCCTCCGTGGCCGGAGGGTGGCGCACGCTCGGGGGCTTGGGCTCGCTGGCGCTGGCCAACTACACCCCGCTGCCCGTGCTCGGTTTCGCGGCGCGCGGCGCCGGCGTGTTCCACGCCAGCAACCTGGTGCGGCGTCCGCCCGGAAACGCGCGGCTTTCGACCACCTTGCACGACACGACGTCGTGGCTCATGCCGGAGCTGCATGCGCGCGCGAACCTGCGCGCCGACCGCGCCTTCGCGGGCCTGTTGCGGCGCGCCGACGGCATCATCGCCGTCTCGGGGAGCACCCGCGACGACGCGGTGCGCGCGCTGGGCATTCCCGAAGAGCGCATCGCGGTGATCCACTCGGGAATCGCGGAGGAGTTCTTCTCGCCGGCGGGGGCGAGGGTGGACGAAGTGCGGCGGCGGTACGGATTGGCGCGGCCGTTCGTCCTGTTCGTGGGCACGGTGGAACCGCGCAAGAATCTGGACGGGCTGCTGGACGCCTGGGCCGCGGCGCCGGCGGGGGTTCGCGAGGAGTTCGACCTGGTTCTGGCGGGCCCCATGGGCTGGGCGCCGCGCTCGACCGCCGCGCGCGTGCGCGCCATGCGCTATCTGGGCTACGTTCCCGAGCGGGACCTGGCGCCGCTCACGGCGGCGGCGGCGGTGTTCGCCTACCCGTCGCTGTACGAAGGCTTCGGATTCCCCGTGGCGCAGGCCATGGCGGCGGGCGTCCCGGTGGTGACATCCAACGTTTCCTCGCTGCCGGAGATCGCCGGTGACGCGGCCTTGCTGGTGGATCCGCGCAGCCGGCAGGAGCTGCGCGACGCGCTGGTTCGCCTGTTGACCTCGCCCAGCCTGTGTGCCGAACTTTCCGCCCGCGGCCGGGAACGCGCCCGGCGCTTCCGCTGGGAAACCTGCGCGGCGAAATCGTGGGAGTTTTTCCGCAAGCTGGCGGGGGCCGGGCCGAGGGCGTCAGTTTCCGCCGATTGAGATCGCCGCGTCATTGGGAGCCGCCGTGAACGTTACCGGACCTTACGGAGCGCCGGTGGTGGCGGCCGGCAGGGATGCCGGTCCGGCGATCCGCGGGGTTGCATCGATCGTCAGCGGAAGCGCGGGGCTGGTGGCGCCCGCGGAGCCGGCGGAATCTCCGGCCGTACTGGCGTGTCCGTTGCCGTACCGTCGCGGGGAGTCCGGGGACACGCAGGTAGCGGCACGGTCCGGGCCGAAGCCGGAGCGGGGATTGGCGAGCAGTTTCGGGAGAGCCTCCGGCTACTGCGCGGGCAGAGAGGCGATGGCGGGGAGCAGAGCGCCGGTGACGAGCAAGACGTTCCAGCGAGCCTTTTCGACGGTGAACTGGGCGTCGTGGAAGGCCATCCACTTGTCGTTCTCGAGGAGGCGGGCTTCCTCGACCTGGCGGAGGGGAACGCGGCCTTCCTGCAACTGGGCGAGCGCGACGTCGAGTTGGGCGCGAGCCACTTCCAGATCGAGGCGGGCCACGGTGGCGGCGGTTTCGGCCTTTCTGGCCTCGCGGAAGGAGGCCTGGATACCGGCGGCGATGCGATTGCGCGCGGCGGAGATCTCGACGCGCAAACGATCGAGGTCGGCATCGGTCTGCGAAACCAGAGCGCCGACGGGGGCGAACAGGGGGAGCTGGAAGGAGACGCCCAGCTCGACGTTGTTGCGCTGGAATTTCTGGAAGAACTCGGCGTAGTTGTTGTATTGGGCCAGCATGCCGTATTGGGCGACCAGATCCATGCGGGGCAGACGGGCGGCCTTCTGGCCGCGGCGTTCGAGCTGCTTGGACAGCATCCGGGACTGGAGCTGGCGGAGTTCGGGGTTCGCATCCAAGGCGGTTTGAATGGCCTGGTCCGGGGAGGCGGGCAGGGCGGGTAGGGGTCGATCGCGCTCGACGGGGCGAACGCGGTCGCCGGCGGAGAAGCCCAGGGCGATGGCGAGGGAAGTCTCGGCGGCGTCCTGGGCGTCGTCGAGGCTCTCGGCGTTCTGCGAGGCGCGAGCCAGGGCGAGCGAGGCCTGTTTTTCGGCGAGAGGGAGGGCGCGGCCTTCGGCAAGCTGGGCGCGCACGGTATCGAGCACGGCCTGCCGGTCTTCGACGGCCTTGCGGGCGAGCGCGCCGAGGCGGGCGGCGCGCTCGGCTTCGAGATAGAGGGAGGTGACGCGGAAGGCCACCTCGTCGCGTTTGGCGGTGACGCCGATGGCGGCGCCGCGGGCGTCTTCCTTCGCCTGGGCGACCTGAAAACTCTGTGGCCGGTTGAAAATGGTGGCGACTGCGTTGGCTTGCATGACGCTGGGCGCGGAACCTTCGATGCTCATCGGGAAGCCGTCGCTATAGGCCAAGCCACTGCCCACGACCACGCGCGGGACGAAGGGCTGGCGGGCAATGCGGATGCCGGCGCGGGCCTTGCTCTCGTCCATGCGCGCGAGCGAGATGTCGGGGTTCTGCCGCAAGGCGGCTTCGGCCGCCTGGCGAAGCGTCATGGGATGAATTTCGGCGCGCAGGCAACCGGCCACGGCGAGGAACACGAGTGCGGGTTTCGACATAGCTTCATTGTACGGGGGTGCGGGGCGGGCTCGATCGCGCATCGGAAGGCGGGTTGACGGGGCACCCGGGGAGGACAAGGAGCTGGCGGGCGGCGTTGCGGCGGGTCAGTAGCCGAAGGTACGCCCGGGGAAGGATTTCTCGGCCGGGGCGGTGGGCGGGGTCCGGCGGCGCGGAGGTTTGCGCATTTCGGCTCGCTGAGCCTTGGCCAGGCTGACGGCGTCGGCGTGCTCGCGGAGGTCGGTGGCGGTGAGTTCGTGCTCGCCCTGGAAGTTCCTGGCGAGGTCGGCAGTGAGCTTGCTGGCGGAAAGCGAGGGCCCTTCCTGGAGGGCGACGCGGTTTGCGAGGAAGAGACCGAGGTCGGCGGTCACCACGAAGTGGCGGGAAGGCTGGCCCTTTTCCAACACGTTGAACTGGAACGCGCGGGCGTTCTGGCGCTGCTCGAAACCCATGTACCTGACTTCCACAAGTGCCCCCTTTCGAAGCGATCGGCCATGCGGGCGGCGCAACCGGAAGGTCGCCGGTTACCGGTTGACCGTCGGTTCGGTGTTTGTCGTGCCGTCCGGCAGAGGTTGGGCGGCGTCGGCTGCCGCGGCCCGTTCGGCCTGTTCGGCCAGCAGATCGGTCTCCGTGACGGGATGGAGCTTCCGCTGCAAGCGCCTCTCGGCCTTGTCCCTCTGTCTATCCAGCCGCTGCCTCTCTCGTTGGCGCTTTCTGAAGGTTTCCATGATCTCCTTGTAGCCGGGCGCAAAGGCTGGCCGGAGAAGTATCCCGGCCCCCGCGCCGGCGGAAAAACTACCAGCGGGGTTGACGCCGCTTGGAACCGCCGCCGCCAAATCCGCGGCCGGCGCCCTCGGTTTTGGGGCGCGCTTCATTGACGTTGAGGGCGCGGCCGTTCTGTTCGGTTCCGTTGAGAGCGGCGATCGCCTTATCGGCCTCGGCGGCATCGGTCATCTCGACGAATGCGAATCCGCGCGAGCGGCCGGTCTCGCGGTCGGTGACGAGGTTGACCCGTTCGATGTTTCCATAAGGCTCGAACAGCGATCTTATGGACGCTTCCGTGGCTGAGAAATCCAGGTTGCCAACGAAGATATTCTTCATGATCCAGTTCCTTCTGTCTTTCAATTGTTCGACCCAGACGAGGCACAGGGATCTTCGGCCAGGTTCCGGCGGGACTCTCAAAAGGCTCTTTCACTGTAGCACGTTTTCCGGCACAGTTTTTGGTCGCAGGGCGGGCGGCAGCGGCGGCGGTGGGGCGGACGCGGGGGATGCGGGGCGGGCGGCGGCGGGGGGGCGGACGCAGG